>Ga0256829_1000021_pt1 | contig 283271 bp, 262 predicted proteins | sample 131447metaG_FD_185979 | JGI IMG/M metagenome (GOLD analysis project Ga0256829, IMG submission 185979) | Hydrothermal vent microbial communities from Lau Basin, Pacific Ocean - 131-447 | ecosystem: Environmental > Aquatic > Marine > Hydrothermal vents | place: Pacific Ocean: Lau Basin... | reverse complement strand
GGTCCTCCACGGTTGGTTTTGCAACTCCATGGAATACCAGAATGGACCGCCCCTGCCGGGGCATGCCCCGGCAGGGGCGCACAGCGCAATCTCCGACAGAATTTCCAGACGTCAGGTTACAGTACCAAAACATTGACAAAAGACATCAGAGTGGCACAGTAACCAACGCTGGCACATTCACCAACGCCGGTACCGTCGCAAGTTTGAGCAACAACACCGGCGGGACCTTCAGCAATACCGGTTCGGTGACCGGCAATGTCACCAACACTGGGATGCTGAACGCCGCTGGTACAATCTCCGGCTCTTTGGCGAACAGCAGTGCAGGTACGGTGAGAACGACAGGGAACGTTTCCGGAATCACCACGCTGACACAAGCCAGTTCCGGCCTGATCACCGTTGCTGCCGGGCATACGTTAAGTGCCGCTACCATCACGGTCAACGCCGGATCGGGTGGGATTTCAGTTGGGGCTGGGTCCACTCTGGCAGGGACGGGGAACACGCTGAACAACAACGCCACGATCAATGTGGCCGCGGGCGGTACGCTGACGGATGCGGGTGCGATCAACAACAATGCTGGGGGTGTAATTACCTTTGCAAACGGCGGCTCACTGGCATCCGACAATAATAATGCCGGTGGCGAAGGGATTTCCAATATCGGGACCCTGAATATCAACGGCGGTAGCGTATTCGCGAACGCTGGAACGGCGGGTGGGCCATTTGTGAACACCGGTAGCGTTACAATTGCAACCGGTGCCAAACTTGATGTGACCGGGGTCGCGTCAGGCCTTTCAAACACAACGGGAACATTGACAATTAACGGCACCTTGGTTGGTGGATTGATCAACTCCGTAGGTGGCACCGTGACAACGGCCAGAACAGGCAATATTACCGGCGCGGTTGCGAATAATGGCAACATAACCATGCGAAATGGCGTGACTGGTGATACCATTGCGGTCACGGGGAATTTTTCCGGCACGGGCTCGTTGACGATTGACATCAACACCCAGACCGCCACGGCCGATACGCTGACGATCACCGGCAATTCCAGCGGCTCGACCGCGATCACGGTCAACAACCTGACGCCGACGGTCGGCGCTGCCACGAACATTACGCTGGCGACGGTTTCGGGCACCTCGTCGGCCTCGGATTTCAAGCTGGCAGGCGGAAAGTTCACCATCGGGATGTATGAATACGACCTGAGCTACCAGTCGGGCAGCTTTATTCTTGCATCCAGAATTCTGGTCGATCCCAAGATCTATCAGGGCACGCCGGGGCTCTTGAACACCTTCAATTACATGCAGACGCTGGAACAGCGCGTCGACGGGCGCGCGGCATTGGCGGGCCAGGCCGGCTGAATCACCGTGCATGGGTTCAGCTCAAGGGCGACGCTGACCAACGGCAGCAATCTTGCCGCCAACACCCGCAGCCTGCAGATCGGCACCGATCTGGAATTTGAGCCCGGCGCAACGGGTCGCTGTGTTCTGGGCCTGACCGGGCAGTATGGCAATATGGGCTCTACCGTCACTCCGACCGGCAGCATCGGGACGATCAACACCTCCGCATACGGGATCGGCTTTTACGCCACATGGTATGGCAATGACGGCACCTATGTGGATGCCCAGAGCCAGGTTAACCGGCTGAGCAGCGACATTACCTCTTCAACGGGGGGGACTCTGGCGACGGGGCGGACCTCGATGGCGCGGGCGTTCAGCGTCGAGGCCGGACATCGGGTGATCATGGGCGCGGAATCGGCGCTGGTCCCGCAGGTGCAGCTGTCCTGGGGTGGGTTGAATGGAGGCAGTTTTACCGACAGCACCGGCACCTCGGTCAATCTTGGAAACAGCATCAGCCGGGTCGCCCGGGTCGGGGTGGCTTACGAGTTTGCCCGTAAGGGCGGCAGCAAGTTTTACGCAATCGGCAACGTGATTCACGATTTTTCGGGGGCCAGCTCGGTCACGGTTGGCGCGACCACGACCAGCACGGCGCTGGCCAACCCGGTTCTGGCCGAGATCGGCTTTGGCGGCACGTGGAAATTCGGCAAGTCCGAGATATATGGCGAAGCAAACCTCCGCCAGGCGCTTGGCGGCACCGGTGGAACGGCCAACAATACAAGCTTTGGAGGCACTCTTGGCTTCCGCATGAAGTTTTGATCGTCATGCAGTATCGTTTGGCCCTTACCGCCGCCCTGCTCTTGGCGCTTGCCCTGCCTTTCGCGGGACAAACACAGCAGGTTCCTGAATCAATCTCCGGGCCAAGCAAGTTGGTCGAGACCTATCAGAGCTGGATCGTGCGCTGCGTGACGCCAAAACCAGCCAAGGGCCGGCCGACGCCTAAGCACATCTGCGAGATGGCGCAGGATCTTACGCGCAAACAGGACGGGCAACGTCTGCTGTCGATGGGGCTGCAACCCAGCGACAAGGGCGCGTCGCTGACCCTTGTTGCGCCATTCGGGTTGTTGTTGTCGGCCGGCGTCACGATCACCATCGACGGCAAGAGCGCATCCCACGGCGAATTCCGCACCTGCTTACCGCGGGGCTGTATCTCGATCATCAACCTGTCCCGCAAAACCCTCGATCGCCTCAAATCCGGCAGGACCGCAAAGCTTGCCATGCGTACAACCGGCGGAACGGACTTCGCAATCCAGATCTCCCTTGCCGGTTTCAGCGCCGCGTGGAAAAGACTGATCGGGCTTTAGGCGGCGTCTTCATTTAGGCGAGCCAAGTCATTGCGCAGGCAATGTCAACGAAGGCCTCGATCGGGCATACCGTTAAGCACTGCTTCCGGTACCGGCCGCAGCCTGACTGGGCGGAAGTTCTACTCATGAAAACGTCCGAAACTGTTCAAACGAACCGAGCCACCTCTCGGATCCGAAAACCGGGCGGCGGTTTTACCTGTCGGAAATCGCACTGTCCGAACAATCCGAGCGGGCGCTGAGTTCACAGAGGTTGTTGCCGGGCATGCCGGTGCAGGCCTTTATCCAGACCGGCGCGCGCTCGCCGCTGTCATTTCTACTCAAGCCGTTCACGGATTATCTCGATTATGCCTTTCGCGAGAAATAGGCTTGTGGAACGGATGCCTTGCGGCCCGCATCATGTTCGAAACGCGCCCTGCCCCTCCCACTCCACCGGAAACCCCTTCAGCAACCGCCCCAGCGTCACCTCCGGCCCCTGCCGCCGCCCACCCACGCGTCCAGAACCGGCGGCGCATGGCGCTGGTAGCTCGGCGGGCTGTCATCCCTCAGATACTTCTTGATCGTGTTCCGCGACACTCCCGTCGCACGCGCAACAGACCGGATGCTGCGCCCTTCAACCAGCACCCAGCGCCGGATCCTCGATACGCTTTCCATCAATATCACCTGCTCTTTCCTCCGCACAATTTTGCGCGGATGTTAACGAAACAGGTGGGTCAATTTTACTCGCTCATAACCCACCTAAGTGGGTCAGTTTTGCACGCCGATTCACATTCCATGGGGCCATTCTACATGGCCAGCACCGCAATCCCAGCCGCCTAAAGGCGTGGGGTTTACTGATCCCCTATCGGGGACTCTAAAACAATGAGTTGGTGCGGTGTGGGGGCCCCAGAGCATTTCCCAAAAATGATAACGTCTTGCACCGCAGCGCAAATATTTCCTCTCGGAAAAATGCGCGCTCCGATTGCCTCGGGCACGGGCGGCACTGCGCAGGCTCTGCGGCTTTGAACGGCTCCACCTCGCCCCATAGCGCTCGCCAGTTCAGACCTCAGCGAGCGTCGGCCTGAACCACGCGATAAGCCGCGCCAACCCCCAGCCGATCAGCATCAGGACAATCGCCGTGGCAATGGTGCTGGCGTAAAACATCATTCGCGGCCCGGTCGCCATGTCGTTAAGAAACGGATAAGCAAAGCCGCTGGTCGCGCTGCCCTTGGGCAGGCTGTTGAGGGGTTGGATCACCAGTTCGGTCCAGGCGATATAGCCAAAGAAAATTACCAGCGCGACGCCAAGCGAGGCCCAGTAATTCCGAAACGCGCCAAGGATGAAAAACGCATCGAACATCATCAAAAGCTGACTGATCCCGTGCAGATAATATTCCTGATGCATCGGCATGATGTGATCACCGTTGACCAGCGTCGGGTCAGTGAAAAATAGCTTCCAATACATAAAGACAACAATCGCCCCCAACACCACGCTGGCGGAAACAAACGCATTCCAGGTCTTGTTGCTCAGCCCCAGCGAGACCCGCAGCATCAGCCATGCAACGATCAGATTGGCGGTCAGGCCCCAATCTGTCAGATACCGGAACTGCCAGCCAAACTTGCTGTGGTCCGTGGTGAAAAACAGCTCGATCCAAAATCCAAGCGCCAGAATAAAAACCAGCCCCCGATAGATCGTGACGGCTGGTGTTGTCTTTTGTGCCATGATGTCCCCTGCGTTGTTCTGCCTCGGGCCCAGCTTACACGATTGCGGCCCGTCTTCAAACATCGCCGCTCGGATGCCGCCGATCTGCCCCGGCGATTGTCAATTCCCCAGACATGTGGTTCATTTCCCCAATCGCCCCTCACGGGCGAATGCAACAAACGGGGCGATGCTGCGAAATGGGCCATATCTTTCCACGCCATACCAAGGTCTCGCCGCCTGTCGTCGCGCGCGGCGACGGGGTCTATCTCTATGACGAATCGGGCAAGCAATATTTTGATGGCTCGGGCGGGGCGGCAGTTTCCTGCCTCGGTCACGGCGATCGCAAGGTCACCGACGCAATCAAGGCGCAGCTTGACAGGGTCGCATTCGCCCATACCTCTTTCTTTACCTCGCGCCCGGCGGAAGAGTTGGCCGACCGGCTGGCCTCCCTCGCGCCTGCGGGGATCGAGCGGGTCTATCTGGTTTCCGGCGGCTCCGAAGCGATGGAGGCCGCGCTGAAGCTGGCGCGCCAATTTTACCTCGAAATCGGCCAACCACAGCGGCGCCATGTGATCGCCCGGCGTCAAAGCTATCACGGCAACACGCTGGGGGTGCTGGCGGCAGGCGGCAACATGTGGCGGCGCAGGCAGTTCGCGCCGCTCCTGATCGAAACCAGCCATGTTTCGCCCTGCTATGAATACCGTGGCCGCCGCGAGGGCGAAAGCGCCGAGGAATACGGCCGGCGCCTCGCGGGCGAGCTTGAGGCCGAAATCCAGCGCCTCGGCCCCGACAGCGTGATGGCCTTCGTCGCCGAGCCGGTCGTTGGCGCAACCATGGGCGCGGTGCCGCCCGTTCCCGGCTATTTCCGGCGCATCCGCGAGATCTGCGACCGCTACGGCATCCTCCTGATCCTTGACGAGGTCATGTGCGGCATGGGGCGCACGGGCACGCTCTTTGCCGTCGAACAAGAGGGCATCAGCCCCGACATCACCGCCGTCGCCAAGGGGTTGGGCGCGGGATACCAGCCGGTCGGTGCCATGCTGTGCAGCGGGCGCATCTACGAGGCGATCGAGAACGGCTCGGGCTTTTTCCAGCACGGGCACACTTACGTTGGCCATCCGGTGGCGGCGGCGGCGGCGCTGGCGGTGCTGGAGCGGCTCGTGGATGACGGCATCGCCGCGCGCGTCGCCCCTATGGGCCGGCGCCTGCGCGAGGCGCTGCACGCGGCCTTCGGCGAGCATCCCCATGTCGGCGACATCCGCGGCCGCGGCCTGTTTCTGGGGCTGGAGCTTGTCGCCGACCGGGCGACGAAGGAACCGTTCGATCCGGCGCTGCGCGTCGCCGCCCGCCTCAAGGCCGCCGCCTTTGATGAGGGACTCATCTGTTATCCCATGAGCGGCACCATCGACGGGCAGCGCGGCGACCATGTGCTGCTGGCGCCGCCCTTCATCATCGAGGAGGGCCATGTCGACGAAATCACCGGCAAGCTGGCCCTGGCACTGGAGCGCGTGCTGTGACCCCCCTGCCCGCGCTGATGGTGGCGCCCAATGGTGCGCGCCTGACCCACGCCGACCACCCGGCCCTGCCGGTGACCCTGCCCCATATCGTCGAGACCGCGCGCGCCTGCCTCAAGGCCGGGGCCGATGGGCTGCATCTGCATCTGCGCGACAGCACGGGTGGCCATGTCCTCGATGCCGGCCTCTATGACGAGGCGCTGGCCGAGCTCGCACTGGCGGTGCCCGACATGCGCGTGCAGATCACCACCGAATCGGTCGGCCTTTACGAGGCGGCATTTCAGCGAAGGCTGGCATTGGCAACCCGCGCCCGCCTCGTGTCGGTCGCCCTGCGCGAGATCCTGTCCGATGGCGACGAGGCCGCGGCGCGCCGGATGCACGCGGCCGCGGCCGAGCGCGACATCGCCCTGCAATACATCCTTTACGCCCCGCACGAGGTCGAGAGGCTGGCCGCGCATCTGGGCCGCGATCAGCTTGCGGAAACCCAACTTCTGTTCGTTCTCGGCAGCCACGGGGGCGTTGATGGCAGCCCTGCCCTGCTTCTCCCGTTTCTTGCGCGCCTCGAACAGCTGAACGTTGCACCCGACTGGATGGCCTGTGCCTTCGGCCCGCCCGAGACCGACTGCCTGCTGGCCGCCCATGATGCCGGGGGCAAGCTGCGGGTGGGATTTGAAAACAACCGGACGATGCAAAATGGGCGCCTTGCTCCGGACAACGCCGCGCGGGTTGCCGAAATCAGACGCCTCAGCACCGACCAACACCATCCCGCGCCCTGAAAACGGCCGCGATCAACGTTTTTCTTGGCAATTATAAGCGTTGCGGTATACAGTTGGAAAAAAAGTCGAGGCAGTTTTGGCAACAAGGGGCAGAACCCGTGTCAGTTAGGTTTACAGGCAGAGCCCGCGTGATGGCTCTGTTGATCGCGCTTGTGGCGTTGGGGTCCTGCGGCTTGCCGCGGTCCGGCCCGAACAAACACGAGATATTCTCAAGCTCGGTACAACGCAAAGGCGATGCCTTTATCGTCTCTGTCAACGACAGGGTGATCAAATACACCTCGGTCACGCCTGTTCTGGCCTTTGACAAGAAATTCCTGCATGCCGGCAAACTGAACTCGGATATCATCCGCCCCGGAGACGTCCTCAACCTGACAATCTGGGAAAACACCAAGGAAACCCTGCTTGGCGGGATCGGGGGCAGCTCCAGCAACCTGCAGCAAATTCAGGTCGATTCAACCGGCAGTATATTCATCCCCTATGCCGGCCGGATCAAGGCCGCGGGCAACACGCCGGACCAGCTGCGCAAGATCATCACCCGCAAACTGGATGCACAAACCCCGGACCCGCAGGTGATCGTGCGCCGCGCGGCGGGCAACGGCTCAACCGTCAGCGTCATGGGCAAGGTGGCCGGACAAGGGGTCTATCCGATCTCGCAGGCGACGCGCACGCTGACATCCATGCTGGCCAAGGCCGGTGGCGTCACCATTGAGCCCGCCGTCGCCCAAATCAATGTCACCCGCTATGGGCGCACCGGCAAGGTCTGGCTGCTGGACCTTTACTCAAACCCGAAATCCGACATTGCCCTGCGTCCCGGAGACCGCATCTTTGTCGAACAGGACCGCCGCAGTTTCACCGCTCTGGGGGCAACCGGCACGCAGCGACGGGTTCCCTTCACCTCGCAAAAACTGTCGGCAATCGAGGCCATCGCACAGGTTGGCGGCCTGAACAGCAGCCTCGCCGATCCCACCGGCATTTTTGTCTTTCGTGATGAGCCAGCGGAAATCGCCAATGCCGTCCTTGGCCGCACCGATCTGGTCGGCCCGCAGCGTTTTGCCTATGTTCTGGACCTGACCGAACCCAAGGGCATGTTCACGGCCCGCGATTTCATCATCCGGGATGGCGATACGGTCTATGTCACCGAGGCGCCCTTCGTGCAGTGGAACAAGACCCTGAACGCCATCAACAGCGGCATCGGCGCGCGCTCGACCGCGCGGGCGCTGGCCTCGGGGAAATAACCTTGTGGCCGGGACAGACCGGCGCGGCGACAGGGACCGGATAACGGCCCACGCCGTCACCGCTGGCTTTTTTACCAACAAACGCATCCGGCGCATCCTGTCGCTGGCCGGGGTTGACCTCAGGTTCGGTCGCCCGCCCCCCGGCTCCGGCGTGGTTGCCGTCTGGGGGCGGACACGTCACGCCAATCGCGGCCTGCGCCTTGCCCGCGCCCACCAAAGCGCTGTCTTGACGGTCGAGGACGGCTTTTTGCGCTCGATCAGAACCGGGCGCGACGGAGAGCCCCCCCAAGGCCTGATCCTTGACCGCACCGGCATCTATTTCGACTCAACTGCGCCATCGGACCTTGAGACCATCCTGAACGACACCGATTTCACCGACTCCCGGCTATTGGCCCGCGCCCGCGACGCCAAGGCCCGCTATCTGGCCAGCGGCCTGTCCAAATACAACGCCTTTGACCAAGCGCCGCCGCGCAACGCGCGCGATTACGTGCTGGTGGTCGATCAGACCCGCGATGATGCCTCAGTGCGTCTGGGGGCAGCTGACGGCGACAGTTTTGCCCGGATGCTGGCCACCGCCCGGCGGGAAAACCCCGGAAAACAGATCCTGATCAAGACCCACCCCGAGGTCAGCGCTGGCCACCGGCGGGGCTATTTCAGCGCCCGCGACTGCGATGCCAAAACCCGGATCATCGACCAGCCCATCGCCCCTGCCCAGTTGTTGAAAGGCGCCGCCTCGGTTTACTGTGTGACCTCCTTCATGGGATTCGAGGCGATCATGGCCGGGCACAAACCGCATGTCTTTGGCCGCCCATTTTACGGCGGCTGGGGCCTCAGCATCGACGCCCAACGCTTTGCCCGCCGTCGCCGCCAGCTGACCCCCTTGCAGCTCTTTGCCGGAACCATGCTGCTCTATCCGGTCTGGTATGACGTTTACCGCGACCGGCTGTGCGATTTTTCCATCCTCATTGATAATCTCGGCGCCCAGGCCCGCGCCTATCGCGAGGATCGCGCCGGCTATACCGCCCTTGGGATGCGCCTGTGGAAGCGCGCCCATCTGCGCCGCTTCTTTCATTCGGCGGGCCGTGCCCTTGTCTATTCCAACGATATCCGCAAGGCTGCGGCACAACCACGCCGCGGGCTGATCTGGGCCAGCGCCGAGGCGGCCGACACCGACGCCGGCGTTGGCAGGCCTGACGAGACCGACAGCGCAACGCAGATCTTTGCCAGTCAAAAGCGCCCGCTCCTCAGGCTCGAGGACGGTTTTTTACGCTCGCGCGGGCTGGGGGCCCAACTGGTGCCGCCGCTGTCTCTGGTGGTGGACGATCTTGGCATCTACTACGACCAACGGCGCGAAAGCCGGCTTGAGCGCATTCTGAACGCGGCCACCGACCTGCCCCCCCATGCCCTGCAGCGCGCCCACGCCTTGCGCCAGCGCCTGTGCGAAACCGGCGTGACCAAATACAACCTCAAATCACGGGCGCCAGAAATACCACCCCCGGCCAAGGGGCAATCCCGCCTGCTGGTGGTCGGACAGGTCGAGGACGATGCCTCGATCCGGCTGGGCTGTGGCCAGATTGCCAGCAACCGCGCCCTCTTGGCTCGCGCAAGGGCCGAGGCCCCCGATGCCCTCATCCTTTATAAACCCCACCCCGATGTCGTCGCAGGGCTGCGCCCGGGTCATGTTCCCCCCGATGAGCTGCGCCAATGGGCCGATCTGGACCTTGACGAAACCGACGCGATCAGCGCCATTGGCGCGGTCGATACGATCTGGACCATGACCTCTCTTTTGGGTTTTGAGGCCCTGCTGCGCGGCAAACCCGTGGTCTGCCTTGGAGCGCCGTTCTATGCCGGCTGGGGGTTGACGCGCGATCTTGGGCCCAAAACACCACGTCGGCGTGCACACCTGTCGCTGGATCAACTGGTCCACGCCGTCCTGATCGACTATCCGCGCTATTTCGACCCTGAAACCGGGTTGGCCTGTCCGGTCGAGGTGGTGCTGGAACGTCTGGCCTCGGGCACCGGTTCTGGCGCCGGCCCGGGCATCCGCGTGCTGTCAAAACTGCAAGGCGTCTTTGCCTCCTTTGCGCCGCTCTGGCGTTAGGGCACGCCGCCTCTCTACACCTCGCCCTGCCCGGCCACCTGCCGTTCCCCGCGCAACCACAGCCAAGCATCGCGCCAGTCCAGCACCAACGAGACCAAATCCACCGCCAGCAAGAGCCAAAGCACCCGCCCGGCCCCTGTCTGCATACCCATCTGCGCCGCCGCCCCGGTTCCCGTCGCCAGCATCCAGACAATCCACAGAACCAGCGGCGTCCAGATCACCACATGCGGCAGCGCCATCGCCTTGGAAAAGCCCCGCTCAATCAGCATGATGACACCATTCAACAGCATTGCTCCAATCGCCAGCGCCGCCACCGCTGCGCCGCTCTCCTGCCCCAGCAGCGCCAGACTGGCCATATTGACCGGCACCAGAATCACCAGAACCCAGCCCTGCACCCAAAGCGGCAGCGCCCGATACGAGCGCCAAATCTCTCCGATCATCTTTTTCCCTCCCACGTCACCCATCGACCCTACACCGAAATGCCTCGACAACAAGGCCCGTGGGTCACAGCCCTTACTCTGGTCCTTGTGATCGCGGGGCCAAGGATTTATCACGGGCCGCAAAGCGCAGGTGAGGGAGCCCATGGCCAAACCGGAATTCGAACGCGGCGGGATCGTCAACTTTCTGTTGGACCTGCCGGTGCGGGGCTTTTTCGGCCTGCTGGCGCTGTTGCCCTACCGCACGCGCCTCGGGGCCGCGGGCTGGATTGGCGCCCATGTCCTCGCCCCCCTGTTCGGGGTCAACCGCCGCATCCGCACCAATCTCGCCCATGTCTGGCCGCAGCTTGCCCCACCCCGGATCAGGCAGCTCTGCCGCGAGGTCAGCGACAATTCCGCCCGGCTGATGGTGGAAAGCTTTTCAACCCGTGGCTTTTTGAAACACGCCCGCGCCGCGCAGATCCGGGGCGAGGGGCGCGATACCCTCCTGCAGGCGCTGGAAACACAAACCCCGGTGGTTCTGGTGACCGGACATTTCGGCAATTATCAGGTCTTGCGCGTGCTGTTGATGGACCGGGGCTTTGGCACTGCGGCAATCTACCGGCCCATGAACAACGCCTTTACCAACAGCCGCTATATCCGCCACATGAATGAGCTGGCCAGCCCCAATCTGGCGCGCGGGATGCGCGGGACACGCGCCATGCTTACACATCTGAAAAAGGGTGGCGCAATCCTGATCCTGAACGATCAGGCGGCCTTTGAGGGCAGGCGCCTGCGCTTTCTCGGCCAACCAGCGCTGACCATGACCTCGGCGGCCGAATTCGCGTTGCGCTTTGATGCTCTCCTAATCCCCTATTACGGGATTCGGCGCCCCAACGGGGTTGATTTCGATGTCGTGGTCGAGCCCCCGATCCCCCCTTCGACACCAACAGAGATGACTCAGGCGCTGAATGATTCACTGGAGGCCATGGTCCTTCGCCACCCCGGCCAGTGGTTCTGGATTCACCGGCGCTGGAAAGGAACCTGAGCCTCCGGATCGCACCAGCGGCGCGGGCCCGATGGGTCCACCCTAACGCAGAACCTGCGCCGCAAGGATCGGGCCCGGGCCCTTGGACTGCACCAAAACCGCCAGCGGCTCCTGCCCCTGAACCGGACGCGTCAAGGTGATCTCGCCGCGGCCATTCCACTTGCCAACCGTCGTCCAGCTGGTCACCACATTGGTGTAATCCAGCCGCAATCCGGCGTTCTCGCCCGCCTTGACCTCGACCGTCTGGCGCGGAAGAAAGCGCACCAGATGAATGACCGCCGGACCCAGCGCCTTGCCATTTCGGGCCGCGGCACGAATGGTCAGGGTGTTGCCCGCGCGGCTGAGGGAAATCCGCGCCGGGGCGGTTTGCTCGCTCTGCTGCATGATCAAACGCTGCACCTCATCGACCCGGCTGCCGACCACCTGATTGACCCCCTGCACCACCATCTGCGGCGTATAAACGGTGCGGGTGCGGCTGGCCGCGGCATAGGCCCGCTGGCGGCGCGAGAACTTGGCCGAGCCAAAGCTGTCCTTCCAGCCGAGGTAATCCCAGTAATCCACATGCAATTCCAGCGCGATCACATCCTTGCGCTGGGCCAGACGACTGAGGAACCGATCCGCCGGCGGGCAGGATGAGCACCCCTGCGAGGTAAAAAGCTCAACCACCACGGGCCTCTGACCGGCAGTGGCGGAGCTGAAAAACCCCAGCGACGACAGCACCACGGCCGGCAGCACCAGAACGGTCAGGGTCAGCGAAAGAAAAATGCGACGCATGGGATGGAAAACCTCACGGGACAGACGGAACAGCACAAGCAAGACAGGGCGAAAACGGATGTTGCCCCGTTCTTAGGCACAATTCACCCATGAGACCAATCAAGCCTTTGCGAGCAACCCGTTACAGTTGCCGCAAAACCACGCCAACGCGCACCAATCACCCGCCGGTCACCCCTTATGCACAAGATCGCGCAGCACGTATTGCAAGACCCCGCCGTTCTTGACGTATTCGATCTCAACCTCGGTATCGATCCGGCACTTCAGGGTCACATCGCGGCTGTGGCCATCGCCATAGGTCAGATGGGCGCGGACCTCGGCCAGCGGCTCCAGAGCGCCCTCCAGCCCGTCGATATCCCATGTCTCTGCGCCGCTCAGCTCCAGCGTTTTTCGGGTCTCATTGCCGGTAAACTCGAACGGAATCACCCCCATGCCCACCAGATTGCTGCGGTGGATACGCTCAAAGCTCTCGGCGATGACCGCCTTGACCCCCAACAATGCCGTACCCTTGGCCGCCCAGTCGCGACTGGAGCCAGTGCCGTAAAGCGCGCCCCCCACGACCACCAGCGGAACCCCCGCCTCCTGATAGGCCATCGCCGCGTCATAGATCGGCATCTCTGCGCCATCCGGCCCCAGCGTATAACCGCCCTCGACCCCGTCCAGCATCTCGTTCCTGATGCGGATATTGGCAAATGTGCCGCGCATCATCACCTCGTGATTGCCGCGCCGCGAACCGTAGCTGTTGAAATCCCGCGGCGCCACCTGATGTGCAATCAGATATTTCCCCGCCGGGCTGTCCGCCGGAAAGCTGCCCGCCGGCGAGATATGGTCCGTCGTGATCATATCGCCCAGCAGCGCCAGCGTGCGCGCCCCCCGGATGTTGTGGATCGTGCCCGCGTCCTTACTCATGCCGCGGAAAAATGGCGGGTTCTGCACATAGGTCGAGGCCGGCGGCCAGTCGTAGGTCAGACTGTCGGTGGTTTTCACCCCCTGCCATTTCGCGTCGCCCTTGAAAACATCGGCATATTTCTTTTGGAACGCTTCGCGCGTGACGGTCTGGTGAACCAGATCGGCAACCTCCTTGCTGGTGGGCCAGATGTCCTTGAGGTAGACGTCATTGCCATCCCTGTCCTGCCCCAAGGGCTCGGTCGTCAGATCTATATTCATGTCCCCGGCAATCGCATAGGCCACCACCAGCGGCGGGCTGGCCAGATAGTTGGCGCGCACATCCGGGCTGATCCGGCCCTCGAAATTGCGGTTGCCCGACAGAACCGCGGTGGCCACCAGATCGCCCTCGGCAATCGCCGCGCTGATCTCGGGCTGCAGCGGCCCCGAATTGCCGATACAGGTGGTGCAGCCATAGCCGACAAGGTTGAAACCGATCGCATCCAGATCCTTTTGCAGGCCCGCGGCCTCGAGATACTCGCTGACCACCTGACTGCCCGGTGCCAGCGACGTCTTGACCCAAGGTTTGCGCGTCAGGCCCAGCGCGTGCGCCTTGCGCGCAACCAGCCCCGCGCCAATCATCACATAGGGGTTTGAGGTGTTGGTGCAGCTTGTGATCGCGGCAATCACCACCTTGCCCGAATGCAGAGTGTACTCCTCGCCCGCGACGGGAACTTCCTTGCCCATCGGGCGCTTGAAATTCGCTTTCATCTCTTTGGCAAAGGCGGTTTTCGAGCCGGTCAGCGCGATATAATCCTGCGGCCGTTTGGGTCCGGAAATCGCCGGTACGATCTCGCCCATATCCAGCGTCAGCGTATCGGTATAGATCGGCGCGTAATCCGCCCCGCGCCAGAAGCCGTTTTCCTTGGCATAGGCCTCGACCAGCGCAATGCGCTCCTCACTGCGGCCGGTCTGGCGCAGATAGCGCAGCGTCTCGTCATCGACAGGGAAAAAGCCGCAGGTCGCGCCATATTCCGGCGCCATATTGGCAATCGTCGCCCGGTCCGCCAGCGGCAGATGATCCAACCCGTCACCGTAAAACTCGACAAATTTGCCGACGACGCCCTTTTCGCGCAGCATTTCCACCACCTTCAGCACCAGATCGGTGCCGGTCGTGCCCTCAACCATCCTGCCGGTCAGCCGAAAGCCCACGACCTCGGGGATCAGCATCGAGATCGGCTGCCCCAGCATCGCCGCCTCGGCTTCGATGCCGCCAACACCCCAGCCCAGCACTGCCAGACCGTTGACCATGGTTGTGTGGCTGTCGGTACCCACCAGCGTGTCGGGATAGGCCACATCCTCGCCGGTCTGGTCGCTATCGCTCCACACCGTCTGGCTCAGATATTCCAGATTAACCTGATGGCAGATCCCGGTTCCCGGCGGCACGACGCGAAAATTGCTGAACGCCGACTGGCCCCATTTCAGAAAGGTATAACGCTCCATATTGCGCTCATACTCGCGCTCGACATTCATCTGGAATGCCCGCGGATTGCCGAAATTGTCGATCATGACGCTGTGGTCAATCACCAGATCCACCTGATTGAGCGGGTTGATCTGCGCCCCCTGCCCGCCCAGCGCAATGATCCCGTCGCGCATCGCCGCCAGATCGACCACCGCCGGAACGCCGGTGAAATCCTGCATCAGAACCCGCGCCGGACGATAGGCGATCTCACGCGGGTTGCGCCCGCCCGCGTTGCCCCAGTCGCCAAAGGCGCGGATGTCGTCCAGCGTCACCGTCTTGCCATCCTCAAAGCGCAGCATGTTTTCCAGCACCATCTTCAGAACCGCGGGCAGGCGCGAGAACTCACCCAGACCGGCAGCCTCGGCGGCGGCAATCGAGTAATAGGCATATGTCCGCGCGCCAACCGCCAGCGTTCGGCGGGTCTTGGCGGTATCCTGTCCAACGGTAATCGACATGGGGCTTCTCCTGCTAGAATGGCATTTGGCACCAGTCATAGCGGCCAAACCGGCGCCTCGCAAGTGATATTGTATACCGTTGCACACAATATCTTGCACACAATTTCTCGTGAGGCCCCTTGCAAGGCAAAGCCCTTTTGTTCAGAGCTTCCTCACGGAATCTCTGAGCACCGCCGTAGTTTTGGTGCTATAATTCTGGCAGCACTTACGGGAGATGTGGCTTTGAAACGGCGGAGTTTTTCGTCGCTTGAGCAGGCCCACAAGAAGAAGTGGACCAAGCGGGAGGTTTTTCTTGGAGAGATGGATGCAGTGGTGCCGTGGGCGCATCTCGAGGCTCTCGATTTCGCCGCATTGCTCCAAACCGCGCAAGGGCCGCCCGCAGATGCCGCTTGCCACTACCCGGCAAGGTATTTCCGCAGGAAATGTCGCGAAAAGGGTGATGCTCCGGATTTATTTTCTGCAACAGTGGTATGGCCTGCCCGATTCCGGGATAACGTACAGAATCTTTCGCACATTTGCTTTTGACGACGGTTTCTTTCAGACTTTCTGAAAGAAGATGAGAATGGACGAGAACGAGAAACCTAAAGGGATGGGAAGGATCATTCATGTCGACGAGGCGCGCATTCGCGATCACCTTGGCGAGATGGTGCGTGGCACGGTCGATGAGGCGTTGAATGCGATGCTGGATGCGGAAAGCCGACCGGCAGGCCGATACGAGCGCAGCGAGGGCTGAATGCGCCGCCTGCGTGGAACCTGCCGCAGCCGAAAACGCCAGCAATACGGCCCGTATGGTTGTCATGAGCAATGTATTTTCGTGGTCATCTCTTACCTGTTCACGCGGCGGAACACGCGCCCGACACCGCGAGCATCCGCCGGTTCTGTCCTGGGAAGTTAATTGCACGGCGCCCCATCACCCAGCGTGCCGGGTTCTTCAACCGCGGGGGATAATAACCGAGCCTGCAACAGAAGGAAGGAATCCTATGGAGGCCCTTGGTTTATGGGTCCACGCCCTGGGATGTCACGTGGCGGCATTGGTCACAAGAACACACTCCATCGTTGTTCATCGGATCGGTCAATCTTGCACAGCTTTGACACGGTGCTCCTGAAGATGCCGGACAAGCCTATGGCCTGCACCTGTTCATCGACCCAACCGGTGGAGACGCCATTGATTCAAGCCGACCGGAACACCACCACCCAGTGCTCGGCTGGAAAAGGATTCACTGGATTAATGGGTTTGCACCCTAAAGAGTTGCATTGATCGCACCTCCGTCCAGCAAGATATTCTGGCCGACCATATAGCCAGCAAATTGCGAGCACATGAAGGCGCAGGTTGCGCCAAATTCCGCCGTTGAGCCATAGCGGCCCGCAGGAATCGTGGCACTGCGAGCTGTGCGTGCCTCCTCCAGGGAAATTCCCCGTGCTTGCGCAACCCCGGTATCAAGCGACACCGCCCGATCAGTCGCATGGATGCCTGGCAAGAGGTTGTTTACGACGACTCCTGCGCCGGCCACCTGCCGCGCGGTTCCTGCGACATAGCCCGTCAGGCCTGCACGCGCCGCATTGGACAGGCCGAGCACGGCAATCGGTGATTTCACAGATTGCGAGGTGATATTGACAACGCGCCCCCATTTCCGCGTCATCATCCCGGGCAACACCGCCTTCATCATCGCGATCGGGCTGAGCATATTGGCATCAAGTGCCCGGATGAAATCCTCGCGCTCCCACTCCGACCACAGACCCGGCGGCGGGCCTCCGGCATTGGTTACAAGGATGTCCGGTGCCGCGCATTGCGCCAGAACCTCCGCCCGCCCGGCCTCGGTGGTGATATCGGCGGCAACAGCGCGCACGTCGACCCCGAAATCGCGCCGCACCGCATCTGCAGCCGCCTCCAACGTCTCAGCGGTACGGCCGTTCATGACCAGATTAACACCTTCAGCAGCCAATGCCCGCGCACATCCAAGACCCAGCCCTTTTGAACTGGCGCAGACAATCGCCCATTTCCCGGCTATCCCCAAATCCATGACCTGCTCCCTTTCATAAACATACCGTGGCGAGACTAGAGGCTTGCAGCGCGTGGTCAAGCTATGCGTCCCTGCCCGATTCGTTCAAGGGCCAAAGTTCTGACAATTTTCGTCAAATCAGAATCATTTTAACCAAAGATTCCAAATCGCGTTAACGGTATGGTTGCATATTTCCCGAAATAATCCCCCCGAAAGACGCGCCAATAGTGAGGGATAGGAAATGGTACAGGTTGGAAGTTATGCGTTGTTTCCAAATCTTAGACAATGCCTTAGTTTTGCCCACGAACCTCCTGATTTATTGACTTTTTCTCATTTTGGCCTTATTCTGAGTCCCGACCATGGCGGTGGGGATTGCCTAGGATCGACAAGTGTTGTGATCCGAACGGGCTGTGCCATTCTCCAATGCGTATGGTAATTCTGGTATGAGCGTGAGCGATTCAGACAGCGAGATTTGTAATGTCTATTACGGGTCCGATTTCGTGGTGACTTCAGGCGTCAACGCCGGCGAGGGTGCCGCTAGCGCCTCCGACTCATTCGTCGGCGATACCTACGTCTTTTCCGGCACCGCAACCCCCCGGGAAATGCTGGTTTCACCCGATTCGCAAGACGATGGCAGCGCCGACCATTCACAGGCAAATAGTGACGGCCATGATACAGAATCAGGCTCGGAAATCGGCACGTTGGGACAAGGGCTGGAGTTGGACAGTCGTCTGACATTCATGGGCAATGACGGCTCAAAAGTAGAGGCATTCATCATTCATGACAGCACCGACGCCCACAGCGGCCGCGGCGAATACCTCCTACCAATGAACCCGCTTGTTCCGGGCATGGAATACACCTTGATCGACGCCAACGAAGACCCCGGTGAGTTTCACTACTCAGACTACACCTGTGTGTGTTTTGCCCGCGGCTCGATGATCCTGATGGCCGACGGCAACGAAAAACTGGTGCAAGATATTGTCGAGGGCGACCTGATTGCGACCAAGGACAACGGCCCGCAAGCCGTGCGCTGGGTTGGCGGGCGCAGCACCCCGGCTTATGGCCACCTCGCCCCGATCGTTATCAGTAAGGGCACTCTTGGCAACCATTCCGACCTGATCGTCAGCCCACAACACCGTATCCTGCTGGCCGATTGGCGCGCCGAGGTCATGCTTGGCAGCCACGAAGTTCTGGTCAAGGCCCGCGATTTGGTGAATGGCGATACAATCTACCGCCGCGAAGGCGGGACAGTCGAATATTACCACATCCTTTTTGACAATCACGAGATCATCTTTTCCGAAGGCATCCCCTCGGAAAGCCTGCATATCAACAAGACAACGCTAGATAGCCTCGCCGAGGACAGTCGCGCTGAAATTATCGAGTTGTTTCCAGAAATCGAACGAACACCACAAGTTTCGGCTGTCGCAAGCCGGATGTCACTGAAATCCTACGAAGCTTCGGCACTCTTGAAGCAAGTTGGATTTCGGTAAACCCCCCAGGGAGCCGTGCGTGAAGATTGCGCACGGTTCCTCTTTTTTGGGCCTCAAAACCATTGAGGGTCAATAAAGCGTTTCGAAAAATTGTTTGGGATATCCTCGTCGCCACAATCCCGAGAACACCAAAGGCATGATAACCCTCCCGCCTATGACAAGGGTTTCCCCGCATGCGATCTTTGCGGCAGACGGCTTGCCCTTCATAGTTCCCTCGCCTATATCGCCTCTCATGTCAGACCTTGCTTCAAACCAGCCCCAGTTGCCGCCCGAAATTGCCCGGCGGCGAACATTTGCCATTATAAGCCACCCGGATGCAGGCAAGACGACATTAACGGAAAAATTTCTGCTTTACGGCGGCGCAATCCAGATGGCGGGACAGGTGCGCGCCAAAGGCGAAGCCCGACGCACGCGCTCGGATTACATGAAGATGGAGCAAGACCGCGGCATCTCGGTGTCCGCCAGCGCCATGTCCTTTCCGTTTCAGGACTATTGGTTCAACCTTGTCGACACACCCGGCCACTCGGATTTCTCCGAGGACACCTACCGCACGTTGACAGCCGTCGATTGTGCGATCATGGTGATCGATGGGGCCAAAGGCGTTGAAAGTCAGACGCAAAAGCTGTTCGAGGTCTGCCGCTTGCGCGATCTGCCAATCCTGACATTTTGCAATAAAATGGATAGGGAAAGCCGCGATGTCATTGAAATAATCGACGAAATTCAGGAAAATCTAGCCATCGACGCCACCCCGGCAAGCTGGCCAATCGGCGTTGGCCGGGAGTTTCTGGGCTGTTATGATCTGATTAACGACCGCCTGCAACTGATGGACCGGGCGGACCGGAATCGGGTTGCGCAAAGCATCGAAATCAACGGTCTCGATGACCCCAAACTTGTCGAGCATATCCCCGACCATCTGCTTGCAGATCTGCGCGAAGGCATTGAAATGGCCCGCGATCTGTTACCCGCCTTTGACGCAAAATCGGTGCTGAACGGCTCGATGACCCCGATCTGGTTCGGCAGCGCAATCAACTCATTCGGGGTGCAGGAGCTGATGAACGGGATCGGCGCATTCGCCCCTCCTCCGCAGCCCTGCCCGGCCGAGCCGCGACAAATCTCGCCCGCAGAAACAAAGGTTTCCGGTTTCGTTTTCAAGGTTCAGGCCAATATGGACGCCAAACACCGCGACCGCGTGGCCTTTGTCCGGCTTTGTGCCGGGCATTTTCGCCGCGGAATGAAACTGACTCACGTGCGCAGCAAAAAACAGCTTGCCGTCAGCAATCCGGTCATTTTTCTGGCCAACGACCGCGGGTTGGCCGAAGAGGCCTGGGGCGGCGATATCATCGGCATCCCCAACCACGGGCAGCTACGCATCGGCGACACCTTGAGCGAAGGCGAGCAGATTCGCTTTACTGGCATCCCCTCCTTTGCCCCGGAATTGTTGCAATCTGTGCGGGCCGCCGACCCGATGAAGGCGAAACATCTGGACAAGGCGCTGACGCAATTTGCCGAGGAAGGCGCAGCCAAATTATTCAAGCCGATGATTGGTTCGGGTTGGATCATCGGCGTGGTTGGGCCGCTGCAATTCGAGGTTCTGGCCAGTCGAATTGAACAGGAATACAACCTTCCCGTCCGCTTCGAGCCCACGCAATTCACCTCGGCACGCTGGATCTCGGGACCAAAAGACGTGGTGGACGGGTTTATCGACGCCAATAAGGGCCACATGGCCGCCGATCACGATGGCGATCCGGTTTTCATGACCCGCCTGCAATGGGATATCGACCGGGTGACCCGGGATTATCCGAAACTGCATCTGGCCGCGGTGAAAGAGATGCAGATCTGAACGGCGGCGTCCCGCCTTCAGCTTTTCAGTTTGATCCGTTTGGGGCGCGGAATGTTCGAGCGCGCTACCTCCAGCCGACCGCCAAGGGCCGCTTTGCCGCCGCCTTTCCCCCCGCCTTTTCCGCCACGACGCGAGGCCACGAACAGGATGATCCCGGTCAGCCCGAACAGCACCATCGCACCGGCGGTCAGATCGGCAAGCCATGTGCCCAGCCATCCGGTCGCCCAACCGCGCGCATGCAGGGTTCGGAACAGCGAATCCCAGTAGATCTTGGTGTCCAGCAGGCGCCCCTTGGGATCGTAGGTTTTGCGCGTATAGCGTGTCTTGACCCAGTAATGCCCTGTTTTGACGGCGATAATTGCGCGGCCGGTCTCGGCCTCAAACTCGATGACGTCGCGTCCGTGATAGGTGTTTTGCGAAAGTGGGATCAGTTTTTGCCCGGGAAAGGCGCTTGACGCGACGGCCTGAGCTTCGGCCCGGTTGAGAGGCGTCGGATCCGGCCACTGGTCAAAGCGCGCCTCGTCATAGCCAGGCTTTGGCAGATATTTATAGACCAGATCAGCGTGGTTCAGATAAAGGCCCGTCAGCCCCATCAGGATGATCCACGGCAGCACGACAAGGCCGAGCCACCCGTGCAGGTTTTTCAGTAGGCTGATCATGTCAAGACTCTCGAATTTGTGGTTTTTCTTGCCCTTTCGCGCAAACCTAGCAAGGTTCAAGCAAAAATTCATCATCTGATTTGCTAAATTTACCAAATCAGCCGCGTCGTCAAACAGCTGGGGCGACGGGACCCGACCACCATGCAGCCGGCATGCAACCGGTGCAACGGTTGCGCGCGGCGCATGATATAGTGCGAAAATGTCACAAAATCGTGGCCGTTCGTCCCTTTTTGTTCTCTAAAACGAAACAATTGTGTTATTCGGTCGCGATTGGTCAAATACCCGTATCCCACATTGACCTGAAGCGGGAATATGACTAGGAAAGCCCGCATAAGACCTGCTGCAATAGCGGCAAATTTGCCGCAATGGGATCGGCCTGAAAATCTGGCCGCAAATTCGGAATCGCATGATAAAATTCACTGACCTGGAACTGGACCCGCGGGTTCTAAAAGCCGTTGAAGACGCGGGCTATGAAAAGCCCACCCCAATTCAGGCCCAGGCTATCCCCTTTGCCCTTCAGGGCCGCGACGTTCTGGGTATTGCCCAGACGGGAACCGGCAAGACGGCATCCTTCACCCTGCCAATGATCACCATGCTTGGCAAGGGACGGGCCCGGGCCCGGATGCCCCGCTCGCTGGTGTTGGCCCCGACGCGTGAACTGGCCGCACAGGTCGCCGAGAATTTCGAGATCTACGCCAAACACACCAAGCTGACCATGGCGCTGCTGATCGGGGGCGTCAGCTTCAAGGATCAGGACCGCTTGATCGATCGCGGCGTTGACGTGTTGATCGCCACTCCGGGGAGGCTGCTGGACCATTTCGAACGCGGCAAGCTAATGCTGACCGGCGTCCAGATCATGGTCGTGGACGAGGCCGACCGGATGCTTGACATGGGCTTTATCCCAGACATCGAGCGGATTTTCAAATTGACCCCGTTCACCCGGCAAACGCTGTTTTTTAGTGCCACCATGGCACCCGAAATCACGCGGATTACTCAGGAATTCCTGCATAATCCCGAGCGGGTCGAGGTCGCACGTCAGGCCACAACCTCGGAAACCATCATTCAGGCGGCCTGCGTTTTCAAACCCTCTCGCAAGGACCGCACCGCCAAGGAAAAACGCGAACTTCTGCGCGCCCTCATCACCGGGGAGGGCAAGACCCTGACCAACGCCATCGTCTTTTGCAACCGCAAGGTCGATGTGGATATCGTGGCAAAATCCCTCAAGAAGCACGGGCTGAACGCCGCGCCCATTCACGGTGATCTGGACCAGAGTGTGCGAACCCGCACACTGACCGGGTTCCGCGATGGCGAGATCATGTTCCTGATTGCCTCGGACGTTGCGGCGCGCGGGCTGGACATCCCGAATGTCAGCCACATTTTCAACTATGACGTGCCGATTCATTCTGAGGATTACGTCCACCGGATCGGACGTACCGGTCGCGCCGGCCGCGAGGGGCGCGCGATTACCTTGTGCAGCACCGCCGAGGAAAAATACCTGAGCGCCATCGAAGATCTGGTCAAGCAGCCGATTCCGCGCATTGATCCACCAAACGCGGCGCGCCATGCCGACAAAAAGCCGCCTCGGCGGGCAAAAACAGCAGAACCTGCCGCACCCGTAACCGCGGTTGAGACGGTTGAAGAAACGGCCGCACCAGAGCAAGCGGCCCCGGCTGCAGAAAAGCCCCGCCGCCAGAGCGAAAAACTGCGCGAACCCGCCCAGAACAAACAGGCTGCGGGAAAACCGTCGCAAGACAAGCGGACCCGCGACAAGCGCAAGCCCCAGCAAAAGAACGGCAAAAACGCCGTTGTTGGTATGGGCGACCACGTTCCGGCATTTTTGCAACGCAGTCTTTAGGGCATAAACCTGGAAACGGCAGGCGAGGGGTCTGGCTCAGCCCGCGACAAGGCGGTCGATCAGCACCCGAGTTTCGGGCCGTTTTCCAATTAGTTCCTGCGAAATCTTGCGCACCGCGCGGCGGATCAGCTCTTCCAAGGCGTCGTCGGAGGTCAGGATGCTGTCCTTGGCGCGGGTCAGCTGATACTCAATCCCTTCCTCGATCAACTCGGCCAGAGAATGGTTGGCCCCCGCAGGATCGGGCAGGCCGATGGTCTCAACCCGCACGCCGCCCAGCGGCTCATCATCCTCGTCAAGGATCAGGGTGACAATCGCCTGCCCGTTCAGCGCCATGCGGATGCGATCGCGCACGATCCCGTCCATCGCGCCGATCAGAACCGAGCCATCCAGATAGCTGCGCCCGGTCTCGATCTGATCGACGACCCTCGGGGCATTGCCGGCAAGGTCGACCATCGTGCCATTGGGCGCAATCACCGACGCAATCCCCGAAGCAGTGCCAAGGCGCGCGTGTTCGCGCAAGTGCCGGTGTTCGCCGTGCATCGGAATCAGGATTTGCGGTGCCAGCAGGCGGTGCATCGCCTCCAGATCGGGACGGTTGGCGTGACCTGAAACGTGGTAGAGCCCGTCATTGTCATCGACCACATCAACCCCCATTTCGCTGAACGCGTTCTCAATCCGGCCGACCGAAATCTCGTTTCCCGGGATGGTCTTTGAGGAAAACAGGAACATGTCCCCCTCGCGCAGGGTAATCCCGTTGTATTTCCCGTTGGCCAGCTGCGCCGACCCGGCGCGCCGCTCGCCTTGGCTGCCGGTCACAAGGATCATTAGCGAGCCGCGCGGTATGTCTCCGGCATCGTCCAGATCGACCGTCGGCGGAAAATCCGTCAGCACCCCGGTCGCCTGCGCAACATCAATCATCCGGCGCATCGCGCGCCCCAGAACCAGCACCGAGCGGCCCGCATCGACCCCTGCCTGCGCCAGTGTTTTCAGGCGTGCAACGTTTGAGGCAAATGTGGTCGCCACCACCAGCCCCTGACGTTTGCGGATCAACTGGGCGATGGGTTTGACCAGCGTTGATTCCGAGCGCCCGGGCTTGGGCGAGAAAATATTGGTGCTGTCACAAACCAGCGCCTTGACGCCAGCCTTGGCAATCTCGCGCCAGATGGCGGGATTATGGGCTTCACCCACCAGCGGGCTTTCGTCCAGCTTGAAGTCTCCGGTGTGCACGATGCGCCCGGCCGGCGTGTCGATCACCAGTGCCGAGCTTTCGGGGATCGAGTGCGCAACCGGTACAAAGCCGACCCGAAATGGCCCCGCCTCGGTCATCTCGGGAAACGGCGCAACCTCGGTCACGATGGCGGGGTCGCGCCCCTGCTCCTCCAGCTTCAGCCGGGCGATCTGTGCGGTAAACGGGCGGGCAAATACCGGCAAGGGCAGACGGCCATGCAGGATACCGATGGCGCCGACATGATCCTCATGCGCGTGAGTGATAAAGATGGCCTCGATCCGGTCCAGACGCGCGGTCAGCCAGGCCATATCGGCCATGATCAGATTGACGCCGGGCGAGCTGTCCATGTTGGGAAAGGTCACACCGGTATCGACCAGAATCAGTCGCTCGGCGCCCTCGGGGCCATAGCCATAGACATAGCAGTTCATGCCAATTTCTCCCGCGCCGCCAAGGGGCAGGTAGATCAGTCGGTTTTGCGCCATTAATCGGCCTTTCGATTATATGTGTTGATTTCCACAAGCCCGGTCATTGTCAGTTCGCCGTCCACATGGTCAAACAGCCCCGGTTCCTGGTCAAAAAGGGTCGCCAGCCCTCCGGTCGCAACAATTTTCATATCGCGCGCGTGCTCGGTGCGGATCTTGTTGCAGATCCCTTCGATAAGGCCGACATAGCCCCAATAGACGCCGGACTGCATACAGGCAACCGTATTCGTCCCAATAACGCTGGGCGGGCGGGTGGCATCGACATGCGGCAACGCCGCCGCCGCCTCATGCAGGGCCCGAACGCTCAGATTGACCCCGGGCGAAATCACGCCGCCGATATAGGCGCCGTCCGTATCGACCACATCAAAGGTCGTTGCGGTGCCAAAATCCACCACGATCAGGTCGCCGCCATATTGGCTGAACGCCCCCACCGTATTGACCAGACGGTCCGCACCGACCTGCGTGTCGGCATCCACCCGCACCTCAACAGGCAGTGCACAGCCCGCCTTGCCCACCACCAGCGGGCGGCAGTTGAAATACCTGTCCGCGAGCACGCGCAGATTGAAAACCACCTGCGGCACGACGGATGAGACGATCACCTCGGTCACCTCAACAGATATACCTTGCAATTTCATTAACGTGTTCAGCCAGACCCAATATTCATCCGCGGTGCGCTGATGCTCGGTCGCGCAGCGCCAGTCGGCCACGAAATCGGCACCATCGTGAATGGCGAAAACCGTGTTGGTATTTCCAACGTCAATGGCAAGCAGCATGGGGCGGTCCCTTCCTCTCAGGCAAAAAAGATGTCTGCGGCGGGGATACGATGCACCCCGTCTGACGCATTTAGGACAAGCAGACCGGCCTCGTCCACCGTTTCAAAAGTGCCGTGGATCTCGCCTTGAGGCAGGCGTGCAACCAGCGGCTGGCCCAGATGCGCGGCAGACCCCAGCCAGTCGCGGCGAATAACGGTAAATCCCCCGACCAAAAACTGCTGCTCGCGTGCGGCAAAAGCCGGGGCAAGACGATCAAGGAAATCCGTCGCCGACACCGTCAGCCCGGTTTTCCCGCAGAGGCTGACCGGAGGGCAGGCCCAAGGATCCAGCGCATCGGCCTCGGGCGCCCCGGCAAGGTTCACGCCAAACCCGATCAACAGGCTGGCGCCGACGCTTTCCAGCAGGATCCCCGCCAGCTTGCCGCCGTCCAGCAAAACGTCATTAGGCCATTTCAGGCCCAGCCGCTCGGGTGCCACCCCGACCGCAAGCAGCGCGTCATATAGTGCCAGTGCCGCCACAAACGAGCGCAGCGCCCGCGCCGCTACGCCGCCCCCGGGGCGCCATATATAGGTGGCGGTGAAATTTCCCGCGAGCGACAGCCACACTCGCCCGCGTCGTCCGCGTCCGGCGGTTTGCCGATGTGCGAGGATCCAGGTCGGGCCGCTGAGGTCGGCCTCCTGACGGCTGGCCTCGGCCATAGTGCTGTCCAGTGTTGCGAGAATACGGCGCGCAACACCGACGGGCCAAACGCTCATCGTGCTAGTTCAACAGGCTCGCAGCGGCCGCACCGGCCCATGTATCGACCCCGAACATGCTGACGACACCGGCCAGCATGAAAAAGGCCGCGACCATCAGCGCTGCCCAATGAATGGCCGGCATCGAGCCGTCCAAGGGGGCTTGTTTTTCGCCGAAATACATCAGGTAGATGATCCGCAGGTAATAGTAGGCCGCCACGACCGAGGCCAACATGGCCGCCACCGACAGCCACACCCAACCGGCGTTCAGGGCCGCCTGAATAACGAATAACTTGGCAAAAAAGCCAACCAGTGGCGGCACTCCGGCAAGGCTGAACATCAGAACCATCAGGGCGGCAGCGCGAAGGGGCTCGACCTCGGAATACATGTTCAACGCCGAGATTTCGGTAACCGGCTGCCCGTCGCGCTCCATGTTCAGGATAAAGGCAAAAACCCCCACGTTCATCGTGACATAGACCACCATATAGATCAGCGTCGCCTGCACCCCGGCGGCCGTGCCTGCCGTCAGCCCCAGAAAGGCATAGCCCATATGCCCGATCGAGCTATAGGCCATCAGGCGTTTGATGTCCTTTTGTCCGATCCCGGCAAAGGCCCCCAGAACCATCGACAGAAACGAGAGCAGGGCGATGATCTGCGTCCAGTCGCCGGTGGCGGTGCCAAAGGCGTCAAACAGCAGCCGCGCGATCATCGCCATTGCCGCCACCTTTGGTGCGGTTGCGAAAAAGGCCGTGACCGGGGTCGGCGAGCCCTCGTAAACATCCGGCGTCCACATGTGAAACGGCACCGAGGACACCTTGAACGCCATCCCCACAATCATGAACACAAGGCCGATCAGAAGGCCCAGCGACAGGTGCGCCTCGCCCTTGGCCGCGGCCAATATCCCGGCAAAACTGGTGGTGCCCGCATAGCCATAGATCAGCGACGCACCGTAAAGCAGGATCCCCGAACTCAGCGCGCCAAGGACAAAATATTTCAGGCCGGCCTCGGTGGAACGCGCACTGTCGCGCCGAAAGGCGGCGATCACATATAACGCCAGCGACTGCAGCTCCAGCCCCATGTAGAGGCTCATCAGATCGCCAGCGGATATCATCATCATCATGCCGGTCACGCTGAGCGCGATCAGGATCGGAAACTCGAATTGCAATAGCTTGTTGCGCTTGAGGTAATCCGCGCTCATCAGCAGCACAACCGCCGCCGAGAACAGCACGACCACCTTTGAAAAGCGGGCGAACGTGTCGCTGACAAAGCCGCCGTGAAAGGCGCTTGCGGTTGCTTGCGGCTCCAGCGCAATCCACAGGCCCAGCCCCGCCATTACCAGCGGAGTCAGCCAGAACAGCAGCGGTGCCTCGGCATCCTTGCCACGAAACGCCCCCCAGAGCAGCGCGGCCATGGCGTACAGCGCCAGAACCAGCTCGGGCAGGATAACAGTCAGATCAGTACCAATCATAACGGGCCGCCTTTAGTTTTGCGCCAGATGCACGAGGGTATCGGCCCCGGCAAGCGCGGTATTATATCCATGCAGCAACGCCTCAACCGAGGGGCTGACGATGTCCAGAACAACGCTGGGGTAGAGGCCCAGCAACAGGGTCATGGCCACGAGCGGGGCAAAGATCCAGCGCTCGCGGGCGGTCATGTCGGTGATGGATTTCAGGCTTTCCTTGATCAGATCGCCAAACATCACCCGCCGATAGAGCCACAGCGCATAGGAGGCCGAAAAGATCATCCCGCTGGCGGCAAAGAAGGCTACCCAAGTGTTGGCCTTGAATGTCCCGACAAGGGTCAGGAACTCACCGACGAAGCCGCTGGTTCCGGGCAACCCCACGTTGGCCATGGTAAAGAACATAAAGATCAGCGCATAGCGCGGCATGCGCACCGTCAACCCGCCATAGGCGTCGATCTCGCGGGTGTGCATCCGGTCATAGACAACCCCGACCACAAGGAACAGCGCCCCGGCAACAAAGCCGTGGCTGACCATTTGAAAGATCGCCCCGTCAACCCCCTGCTGGTTGGCGGCAAATATGCCGATGGTCACATAGCCCATATGGGCGACGGAACTGTAGGCGACCAGCTTTTTCATGTCCTCCTGCATCAGCGCCACCAGTGAGGTGTAGATGATGGCAATCACGCTCAGCCACATCACGAACCCGGCCAACAGATCACTGGCCACCGGAAACATCGGCAGGCTAAAGCGCAGGAACCCGTAGCCCCCCATCTTCAACAGGATCGATGCCAGAATGACCGAGCCCGCCGTGGGCGCCTGCACATGCGCATCGGGCAGCCACGTGTGAACCGGCCACATCGGCAGCTTGACCGCAAATGATGCAAAGAACGCAAGAAACATCAGCGTCTGCGCCCCCCCCGCGATGGTAAAGCCCAGCAGATGGATTGGCGTTGAAGAAAACTTGAACGCCAGCAGCGTCGGAATATCAGTGGTCCCGGCCTGCAGGTACATCGCCACCACCGCGATCAGCATCAGAACCGAACCAAGCAGCGTATAAAGGAAGAATTTGAAGCTGGCATAGATGCGCTCTTTGCCACCCCAGATCCCGATCACCAGAAACATCGGGATCAGGCCTGCCTCGAAGACCACGTAGAACAGAACCAGATCCAGCGCCGTGAATACCGCGATCATCAGTGTTTCAAGGATCAGAAAGGCGATCATGTATTCCTTGACCCGATGCGTCACCTTCCAGCTGGCGCCGATCACCAGCGGCATCAGGAAGGTGGTCAAGAGGACAAACAGGACGCTGATCCCGTCCACCCCGACCTTGTAGCGAAAGCCGCCCAGCCAGGCGTGGTCCTCGACCATCTGAAAGCCGGACTGGCTGGTGTCGAATTTGACATAGATGGCAATCGAGATCAGGAACACGACAACGGTGGTGATCAGCGACACCCGTTTGGCCGCCATCTGTGCAGCGGCGTCCTCTCCGCGCAGAAACAGGGCCAGAATGATCGCCGCCACCAGCGGGATGAAGGTCACAATGGACAGCAGGTTTTCCATCAGTTCGCTCCTGCGCTGATTGACATCCAGGTCAGCAAGCCGACCAGCCCCAGCACGGTGGCCAGCGCGTAATGATACACATACCCCGACTGCAGCCGATGCGCCAAACGCGTCACCCGCGGCACAAGCCCCAATGCAACGCCGTTGATGGTGCCGTCAATGACCGAGCCGTCGCCCCGCTTCCACAGGAAATGGCCCAGACGCTTGGCGTTTTGGGTAAAGACGAAATCGTAGATCTCGTCGAAATAGTATTTGTTCAGAAGCAGACGGTAGAGAACGTTGAATTGCCCGGCCAGGGCCGCCGGAATTTTCGGCGCTCGGATATAAAAGATCCACGCCAGAACAAAGCCGACCAGCATGGCAAAGAACGGCGCCGACGCAATCAGCTCGGGGACATGGTGGGCCCGGTGCAAGACCTCGTTCTCAGCCCCGGTAAAGACCGAATTGCCAAAGAACGCTTGCGATCCCGCGCCAACGAAATCACCATACCATAGCATCCCCGCAAGGGTTGCGCCGATGGCCAGCACGATTAGCGGCACGGTCATCACCCAGCCGCTCTCATGGGCGTGCTCATGGGCGTGCTTGTCGCCCTTTTCAGGACCATAGAAGGTCATGAAGATCAACCGCCAAGAATAGAATGCGGTCATCGCCGCCGCCAGAACCAGCATCACCCAGGCATATTGGCCAACGCCGGTGCCCGCCGCATAGGTGCTTTCGATGATCGAATCCTTGGACAGAAAGCCGGCAAATCCGATGGGAATATCGCCAAATTTCATCAGAGACGTGGGAATCCCGACCCCGGTGATTGCCAGTGTGCCGATAATCATCGCCCAGAAGGTGATCGGGATTTTCTTGCGCAGGTTGCCATAGGCGCGCATGTCCTGCTCATGGTGCATGGCGGTGATAACCGAACCGGCGCCAAGAAACAACATCGCCTTAAAGAATGCATGGGTAAACAGATGGAACATCGCCGCCTGATAAACCCCGACACCGGCGGCGGCGAACATATAGCCAAGCTGGCTCATGGTGGAATAGGCGATGACGCGCTTGATGTCGTTCTGCACCAGCCCGATCGAGGCGGCGATAAAGGCGGTCGTCGCCCCAATCACAGTGACAAAGGCCAGCGTGCCGGGGGCAAACTCAAACAGCGGAGACATGCGGCTGACCAGAAACACGCCCGCGGTTACCATGGTTGCGGCGTGGATCAGGGCCGAGACCGGCGTCGGGCCTTCCATGGCGTCTGGCAACCACGTGTGCAGGAACAGTTGCGCCGATTTGCCCATCGCGCCGATGAACAGAAAAAAGGTCACCATCTCGACCGCGTTCACATCCATCCAGAGGAAATGGAATTGCGTCTCGGCCAGCTTTGGCCCGGCGGCGAACACGTCGGAAAAGTTGATCCCGTCCACCAGATAGAACAGCGCGAATATGCCGATGGCAAAGCCAAAGTCACCGACGCGGTTGACCACAAACGCCTTGATCGCCGCCGCGTTGGCGCTGGGCTTGCGATAATAAAAACCGATCAGCAGATAGGAGGCAACGCCGACCCCCTCCCAGCCGAAATACATCTGCAACAGGTTGTCGCTGGTGACCAGCGCCAGCATCGCGAAGGTGAAAAACCCTAGATAGGCAAAAAAACGGGGCGTATAGCTTTCGCCTTTGGGAAATTGCGGATCATCCTTCATGTAGCCGACCGAATAGAGATGCACGAGGCTTGAGACCGTCGTCACCACCACCAGCATGATCGCAGTCAGCCGATCCAACCGGATCGACCAGTCCACCGACAGGCTGCCGCTTTCAATCCAGCGCATGATCGGAATGTGCTGGGTTTGCCCATCAAAGGTCAGAAACACCCACCAGCTCAGTGCCGCGGACAGGAACAACAGCAGCGTTGCCAGCGTGATCGCCAGCCGCTCGCCCAGCAATCTGTGGCCAAATCCGGCAATCAATGCGCCAAGCAGCGGACCGAAAAGGATGACGGTTTCCATGTTCTTAACCCTTCATCACATTCGCATCATCCACGGCAATGGTGCCACGGGTGCGGAAGAAAACAACCAATATGGCCAGACCGATCGCGGCCTCGGCAGCGGCCACAGTCAAGATGAACAGCGTAAAGACCTGTCCGGCGAGATCCCCGAGAAAACTGGAGAACGCGACGAAATTGATGTTTACCGCCAGCAGCATCAGCTCGATCGACATCAGGATGACGATGACGTTCTTTCGATTCAGAAAGATGCCGAAAATGCCGATCACGAACAGAAAAGCCGCAACGATAAGATAGTGTTCCAGTCCAATCATGGTTATAGCCCCTGCCCCGGTTTGACGTCTTTCAGATCCATGCTCGCGGCCGGATCGCGATAGATCTGCTCCAGAATATCCTGTCGTTTGATATTGGTGCGGTGACGCATGGTCAGCACGATAGCCCCGATCATGGCGACCAGCAGGATCAGACCGGACGCCTGAAACAGATAGATGTAGCGCGTATAGATCAACTGACCCAGCGCCGCGGTGTTGGTTACCCCCTCGGGGGTCACGGCCGCCCGCGCCGCCACATGGCCGGGGGCAAAGCTCCACTGGCTAAAGACCAACCCCAGCTCCATCAGCAGGATCACCCCGATCAACAGGCCAAGCGGCAGGTATTGCGCCAACTGCCCGCGCAATTCGGCAAAATCCACATCCAGCATCATCACCACGAACAGGAATAGAACCGCAACCGCGCCCATGTAAACGATGACCAGCAACATCGCCACGAACTCGGCCCCCAGCAGGACAAACAGGCCCGCCGAGGAAAAGAACGCCAGAACCAGCCACAGGACCGAGTGGACCGGATTGCGCGAGATCACGACCATCAGGCCCGAGACCACGCTGACCAGCGCGAAAAGGTAAAATGCAACGGCGGTAATGCCCATGTCCTTGTCCCCTTGCCCCGCTAGGCGGAGCCTTGTTCCTGTTGCCGCACCGGGCGGCTGTTCAAGCGACGCCCCTAGCGATAGGGCGCGTCTATTTCCAGATTGCGGGCGATCTCGGCCTCCCACATGGCGCCGTTTTCCAACAGCTTCTGCTTGTCGTAAAACAGTTCTTCGCGCGTCTCGGTCGCAAATTCGAAATTCGGCCCCTCGACGATGGCATCCACCGGGCAAGCTTCTTGGCAGAAACCGCAATAGATGCACTTGGTCATGTCGATGTCATAGCGTGTCGTGCGCCGAGAGCCATCCTCGCGTGGTTCGGCGTCAATCGTGATGGCCTGCGCCGGGCAGATCGCCTCACACAGCTTGCAGGCAATGCAGCGTTCCTCGCCGTTGGGATAGCGCCTGAGAGCGTGCTCGCCGCGAAACCGCGGGCTGAGCGGGCCTTTTTCATGCGGATAGTTGATCGTCGCCTTGGGGCGAAAGAAATATTTCATCCCCAGACGAAATCCGCCCAGAAAATCCGCCAGCAGGAAATATTTGGTTGCCCGTGTCCAGTCAATCTTGGTCATCCGATCAGCCCCCCACGACCCAACGCGCGTAAGCGCCGCCAAACAGGTGATATTGTGCAAAAAACGCCACCAGAACGACCCAGCCAAGGCTCATCGGCAGAAACACCTTCCAACCAAGGCGCATCAGTTGGTCATAGCGATAACGCGGTGTGATCGCCTTGACCAGCGCGAACAGGAAGAAGAAAAAGGCCATCTTGCCGACCATCCACAGGATGCCGTCCGGCAGGCCCGGAATGGGGCTCAGCCAGCCGCCAAAGAACAGGACCGAGATCATCGCGCACATGAACACGACCTCGGTTAACTCACCGATCATGAACAGCAAAAACGGCGTCGAGGAATATTCCACTTGATAGCCCGCGACAAGTTCGCTCTCGGCCTCAGGCAAATCAAAGGGCGGGCGGTTGGTTTCCGCTAGCGCCGAGACGAAGAACAGCACGACCATCGGCAGTTGCGGCAGCCAATACCATGAAAAGAAGCCATAATTCCCGTCTTGTGCGCGCACGATATCGCTGAGGTTCAGCGACCCCGTGGACAGGATCACGCCGATGATGATAAAGCCGATCGAAACCTCATACGAGATCATCTGCGCCGCCGATCTCAGCGCCCCGAGGAACGGGTATTTCGAGTTCGACGCCCAGCCCCCCATGATCACTCCGTAAACCACCAGTGAACTGGCTGCCAGAACGTAAAGGATGCCGACATTCATATCAGACACCACCCAGCCATCGGCAAACGGGATCACCGCCCAGACGATCAGCGGGAAAACCAGACTGATCATCGGCGCCAGAAAATAGACTGGCTTGTCCGCCCCGGCCGGCACGACGATTTCCTTGACGATATATTTGATAAAGTCGGCAAAGCTTTGCAGCAGGCCGAAAACGCCCACGATATTCGGGCCCTTGCGCATCTGCACCGCCGCCCAGATCTTGCGGTCGGCATACATCAGAAAGGCCAGTGCCACCAACAGCAGCACGATGACCAGCAGCGCCTCAAGCGTCACCAGCAGGAAAATCCCGAGATTTGTGTTGTAAAAGAAATCAACCATCTGTTTTCACATCCTCACATCTCGGCCTTACACCGTTGGAATCCCGTCACTTTTACAGTTTTCGACGACAACCTCTGCATCCAGCGTCAGGCGCCCCGCCGGCAGCGCTGCCGACACGGTATAAACCGCATCGCCGCGCCAGAGCCCATCCTTTTCGGTGACCGTCGTGCGCACGTGGCGGGCAAACCCATAGCCCCGGATCAACGCATATTGTGCCGCCGCACATTTGGCATAATCCGCAACATCCGCCTTGGTGCGCGCGCCCCGCATGACCACCTTGAAATCCACCAGATCCCGATCCAGCAGATCGGTCTCGATCCGCAAATACTGGGGGTGAAAATCCGTTTTGGAAACGTTTTGCGTCCCCTGAACCGCCGCGCACGCTGACAGCCCACCCGAAAGGGCGAACACAAGGCCGATTTGCGCGATGGCTTGGTTCAACATCACCCTACTCCGCCGCCATCTTTTCGGCCCGCGCCCGGGCCAACGCCGACAGTTCCGCCATCACCACCGAAGCTCGGGCAATCGGGTTGGTCAGGTAATAATCGCCAATCGGGCTGGCGAATTCGCCGCCTTCCAGCGCCCCGGCGGGCAGTGGCTGCCACGGGGCCTCGGCGACCACATCAACCTCGGAAAAATGCGGCACCTCGGCCACCAGAGCCTGGCGCAGTTGATGCAGCGAATTGTACGGCAGGGTCGCCCCCAATTCAGCCGAAAGCGCCCGTAAGATAGCCCAGTTCTCTTTCGCGTCACCGGGCGGGAATGCGGCGCGAAAGGCTGACTGCACCCGACCTTCGGTGTTTGCGAACAGACCGTCCTCTTCGGTATAGGCTGCGCCCGGCAGGATCACATCGGCCCGGTGCGCACCCCTGTCCCCGTGGCTGCCCTGATAGATCACAAAGGCCCCCGCGGGGATGTCGGCCTCGTCCATGCCAAGGTTGTAAACCGTCTCGGCCCCGTTGAGGGCGGCGTCCATGCCCCCTTCCGTGGTGGCGCCCAGATCCATCGCCCCGACCCGCGCGGCGGCGGTATGCAGCACCATGAATTTCGATTTGGTTTTTTCCGCCAGTTCCATCGCCGCCGCCAGCACGGCCTCGCCATCGGCGCCCTGAATCGCGCCCTGACCGACAATCACCAGCGACGGAACCTCAAGCACGCGGTCGAATTTATACTGAAGAAGGGCCGCAAGGGCTGCGCGGTCCGTGCCCACATGGGTATAGTCATAGGTCAGATCTGCCGCCTCGCCCAGCAGCGCCACGTCACAGCCATTGGCCCACGCCTTGCGGATGCGGGCGTTCAGAACCGGGCTTTCCAGACGCGGGTTGGTGCCGATCAGTTGGATCATCTCGGCGTCATCAATGTCGGCAATGCACGCCGTTCCGACATAGGCCGAGCGGTTCCCCGCCGGCAGTTTTGCGCCATCTGTGCGGCACTCGATCACTCCGCCAAGACCGGTCACCAGTTGTTTCAATGCAAAAACCGCCTCGACCGAGGCCAGATCGCCAACCAGTGCCGCCAGTTTTTTGCCCGTCATCGCCGCCGCGGCGGCGGCCAGCGCCTCGGGCCAGTCCACTGCGACCAGCTTGCCGTTCTTGCGCACATAGGGACGATCCAGCCGCTGACGGCGTAGCCCGTCCCAGATAAAGCGGCTCTTGTCGCTGATCCATTCCTCGTTCACCGCATCATGATTGCGCGGCACGATGCGCTTGACCTCGCGCCCCTTGGTATCGACACGGATATTGGCCCCCAGACCGTCCATCGCATCGATGGTTTCGGTCTTTTTCAGCTCCCACGGGCGCGCGGTAAAGGCATAAGGCTTGCTGGTCAGCGCCCCAACCGGGCACAGGTCGATGATGTTGCCCTGCAAATTACTGTCCAGCGTCTGGTTCAGATACGAGGTGATCTCGGCATCTTCCCCGCGTCCGGTCTGGCCCATCTGGGTGATGCCCGCAACCTCGGTGGTGAAGCGCACGCAACGGGTGCAGGAAATGCAACGGGTCATCTGCGTGGACACGAGCGGCCCCAGATTGATGTCGTCAACGGCGCGCTTTGGCTCTCGAAAGCGGCTGAAATCAACGCCATAGGCGACGGCCTGATCCTGCAGGTCGCACTCGCCTCCCTGATCGCAGATCGGGCAGTCCAGCGGGTGGTTGATCAGCAGGAACTCCATCGTCCCTTCGCGCGCCTTTTTCACCATGGGTGAGTTGGTCAGGATCTCGGGCGGCGCCCCCTCGGGACCGGGGCGTAAATCGCGCACCTGCATAGCGCAGCTTGCAGTCGGCTTGGGCGGGCCGCCCTTGACCTCGACCAGACACATCCGGCAGTTGCCGGCAATCGACAGGCGCTCGTGGTAACAGAACCGCGGGATCTCGACACCGGCAACCTCACAAGCCTGCAGGATGGTCATCGCAGGGTCGACCTCGACCTCGGCCCCGTCGATCATGATTTTTCGTAAGTCGCTCATCGGTCCTTGCTCCACTGTGGAAGAAATCCCACGCCTGTCTTAGCTTTCAATGCCCCGGAAGGACAGCCCATTCGTGCCGATTTTCCGAAGATTTTTTCACCCCGGATCACCCCAGAAAACACGGCCGCTCGGAGCTTGGGAAAAGGCGATATTCTTGTTCTGTTGCACATGCTTATCGGACGACCTTTAACAATTTTCCAATCTCGCTGCCGCCGGCAATTTCGGCCTTGCCCAAGGCGCAATATCCGGTTGATTTCTTCCGGTTGACGCCGTGGCTGTCCAGATAGGCGTATCCCTCGCGGCGCAACCGGGCCTGCTCGGCCGGGTCTTTCTTGTAGGCGTTGATTTCAGCCATCGAAAACCCCTGCGAACGGGCGTAATTGAGAATGCCAAAGACGTAGAGGGTGGCGGAAATCTTGCGCGCGTCAATGGTCTTGCATTTGACCCGGATCTCATTGGCCACCGCGGTCACCAGCAGGCGGTGAAATATTTCGGCGTTGTCCTTGATCAACGGGCGTGGGGCCGACCCGGCAAGGGCCGGAAACGCCACAAGCGCCGCCGCCACAGTCAGTCGAACCCGATGCATCATCAAACCGCCCTCCCTGCCCTATTCCGCCGCAACCGCGCGGCCCGAGCTGCTGCGCGCGCGGATCCGCTCCTCGACCTCGTCCCGGAAATGGCGCATCAGGCCCTGGATCGGCCAAGCCGCCGCATCCCCAAGCGCGCAAATCGTGTGGCCTTCGACCTGTTTCGTCACGTCCAGCAGCATATCGATCTCTTCCAGTTCGGCCTCGCCCCGCACAAGACGCTCCATCAGTCGCATCATCCAGCCGGTGCCCTCGCGGCAGGGCGTGCACTGTCCGCAGCTTTCGTGTTTGTAAAAGGCGCTGAGGCGCCAGATCGCTTTGACGATATCGACCGACTGATCCATCACAATCACCGCCGCCGTGCCAAGGCCCGAGCGCTGCTCGCGCAGCCAGTCGAAATCCATGATCGCCTCGCGGGCGATATGGGCGGGCAACACCGGCACGCTGGAGCCGCCAGGAATGACCGCCTTCAGATTGTCCCAGCCGCCGCGAATCCCGCCGGCGTGCTTTTCGATCAGCTCTTCGAAGGGGATCGACATTTCCTCCTCGACCACGCAGGGGGTGTTGACGTGGCCCGAGATCGCAAACAGCTTGGTTCCCGTGTTGTTCGGCCGCCCGAACGAGGAAAACCAGCCGGCGCCGCGCCGCAGAATAGTCGGCGCAACCGCGATCGATTCGACATTGTTGACCGTTGTCGGGCAGCCATAAAGCCCGGCGCCCGCCGGAAACGGCGGTTTCATCCGGGGCATGCCCTTTTTGCCTTCGAGGCTTTCCAGCAGCGCGGTCTCTTCGCCACAAATATAGGCCCCGGCGCCGTGATGCACGTAAAGGTCGAAATCCCAGCCGGATTTGGCGGCGTTCTTGCCCAAAAGGCCGGCGTCGTAACATTCGTCCACGGCTGCCTGCAGCGCCTCGCGCTCGCGGATGAACTCGCCGCGCACATAGATATAGGCGGTGTGGGCACCCATGGCGAACGAGGCCAGCAGGCAGCCCTCGATCAGCGTGTGGGGATCGTGGCGCAGAATCTCGCGATCCTTGCAGGTGCCCGGTTCGGATTCATCGGCGTTGACCACCAGATAGGCCGGGCGACCGTCGCTTTCCTTGGGCATGAAGGACCATTTCAGGCCGGTGGGGAACCCCGCGCCACCGCGTCCGCGCAGCCCCGAGGCCTTCATCTCCTCGACGATCCAGTCACGGCCCTTCTTGATGATCTTGTCGGTACCGTCCCAATGGCCACGTGCCCGTGCTCCGGCCAGTGTGCGGTCGTGCATACCATAAATGTTGGTAAATATCCGGTCCTGATCCTTCAGCATAGTCCTAGTCCTCATCCCGCTGGCGTCGCAGCCAGATCTGAAACAATACCACCAGCGCCCAGAAAAACGCCGCCAGAGCCGCCAGATCCCCGAGGATCGCGTAGCGCGGTTCCCAATTCATCTGGCCACCCAGCCAAGAATAGCCCAACCACGCCGGAAAGGTGACGAGAATGACGATGGACGCAAGGCGCGTCTGTTTTTCCGTGCTCTCCCCGCCCAAAGGGGCCTCCGTTCCGCTATCGGCGGCGCTGTTGACGCGGCCTGTTTTCGTTCTGCCCGGCCAGGTCTGGCGGGCTCTGTTTCGTTTGTCCGCTGACGCGCCCGCAGGGCAGACCGTCGCGAATATCTGTCATCACGGCGCCATCCTAACGCCGTTCAGGACGCCCCTTTGGCACCCCCGGCAGTCCCGCCGGCCGCCAGAGTTTGAGCCTGCGCCACCCAGCCATCGCGGCTGGCCCGATCCTTGAAACGGCCCAGATTTCGATCGACCCAAGCGACCTCATCGGCGCTCCAGGCGGCGATTTGCGAAAAATGCCAGATCCCGATGTCGTTCAGCAGTTTTTCCAGCGCCGGCCCGACGCCTTTCAACAGCTTCAGATCGTCGCCCTGCCCGCCTTTTGGCGCCGCCAGCATCGGCGGCTTGTGGCCGCTGGCGGTTGATGTCACCGACGGGGCCGCCCGGCGAGAGGTCAGGACCGGCACCTCGTCGCCGGTGATCCGCTTGATCGTATCGCCCAGTTCAAGCGCGCGCGCGACAGACCCGTTGTGGGGATCGCGGCCGTTTCCATGTTCGGTGAGTGCAGTCAGCCCAGTCCGCGGCTCGGCGGCGTAACGGCCATTTTGCGGCCCCGGCACCGGCACCTCGCCAGCGGCAAGGCGCCCCAGAATATCGCGCAGCTTGTCGGCGGTCAGATCCTCGTAGAAATCCTTGCCGATTTGCACCATCGGCGCGTTTGTGCAGGCCCCCAGACACTCGACCTCTTCCCAACTGAACTTGCCATCAGGCGACAGGGTAAAGGGGGTCGGGGCGATCACCTCCTGACAGACGGCGCGCAATTCTTCACCACCGCAAATCATGCAGCTGAGGGTGCCGCACACCTGCACATGGGCAACCGAGCCAACCGGGCGCAGTTGGAACATGAAGTAAAAGGTCGCAACCTCAAGCGCGCGAATATAGGCCATGCCCAGCATGTCGGCGACGGTCTCGATCGCCTTTTGCGTCAGCCAGCCCTCCTGCTCCTGCGCGCGCCACAACAGCGGGATGATGGCGCTGGCCTGTCGTCCCTCGGGGTATTTCGCGATCTGCGCCTCGGCCCAGGCCTGATTGGCGGCGGTGAAAGCAAAACTTGCGGGTTGTTCATCATGCAGGCGACGCAACATCTATCGGGTTTCCTCTGACATCGACCGGCGGCGCGCGATTTGGGTACAGGCGCCTCCGGCGGGAGTATTTGGGCAAAGAAGACAGCAGGCACGGATCATCGGTCGATCTCTCCGAACACAACATCGAGCGAGCCGATTATGGCGGCGACATCGGCCAGCATATGACCGCTGGCGAGATGGTCCATGGCCTGCAGATGCAGATAGCCCGGCGCGCGGATCTTGGCCTTGTAGGGTTTATTGGTGCCATCAGCGACCAGATAGACGCCGAACTCTCCCTTGGGCGCCTCGACGGCGGCGTAAACCTCGCCCGCAGGCACGTGGAACCCTTCGGTATAGAGCTTGAAGTGGTGGATCAGGCTTTCCATGTTGGTCTTCATGTCACCGCGTTTGGGCGGGGTCAGCTTGCCCCGTGCCAACACGTCACCGGTCGCGGTTTCCAGTTTGGCAATCGCCTGCTGGATGATTTTCACGCTTTCGCGCATCTCGGCCATGCGCACGAGATAGCGATCATAGCAATCGCCATGCTTTCCAACCGGGATCTGAAAGTCGAATTCGTCATAACATTCATAGGGTTGAGCGCGGCGCAAATCCCATGCCATGCCCGAGCCGCGGACCATGACGCCGGAGAATCCCCAGTCCAGCGCCTCCTGTTTACTGACAACGGCGATATTGACGTTGCGCTGTTTGAAGATGCGGTTTTCGCTGAGCAGCCCCTCAATGTCATCCAGAACTTCGGGGAATTCCAGCGTCCACTGCATGATGTCGTCCAGCAGATCCGGCGGCAGGTCCTGATGCACGCCCCCAGGGCGGAAATAGGCGGCATGGAGGCGCGCACCGCAGGCGCGCTCATAAAAGATCATCAGTTTTTCGCGCTCTTCAAACCCCCAGAGCGGCGGCGTCAGCGCGCCCACGTCCATCGCCTGCGTGGTGACGTTCAGCAGGTGATTCAGGATACGGCCGATCTCGGAATAAAGCACCCGGATCAGGCTGGCACGACGGGGGATTTCAACCCCGGTCAGTTTCTCGATGGCCAGACACCAGGCATGTTCCTGATTCATTGGTGCGACGTAATCAAGGCGGTCGAAATAAGGCAGGTTTTGCAGGTAGCTGCGGCTTTCCATCAATTTCTCGGTGCCGCGGTGCAAAAGGCCGATATGGGGGTCGGCCCGCTCGACGGTTTCGCCGTCCAACTCCAGCACCATGCGCAAGACGCCGTGGGCCGCCGGGTGTTGCGGCCCGAAATTGATGTTGAAATTGCGGATCTTCTGCTCGCCGGTGCGCACATCGCCGAATTTGCTGCTGAAACCGTCGCCGTCCATGTCCTGTCCGCCTACCTGTCAGATGTCTTGCTGAAGGCCATGATCCAAAGATAGATCAGCGCCACCAGCGGGATAAACGCGATGATGGCAAGCCAGCTTGGCATGCCAAAACGGGGCAGCAGACGCCAGAACGGCACCACCACCAATGCAGCGGCAATCAGGAACCAGATGATCCCGAATCCGCCCACGCCCCAACCGGCTCCATCCATCATGATGCTGTCTCCTTTTCGTCTCCGGGCAGGATGTATTCGGCTCCTTCCCACGGCGACATGAAATCGAACTGCCGGTATTCCTGAACCAGCGAGACCGGCTCGTAAACGACGCGTTTTTCCACCTCGTCATAACGCACTTCGCTGTAGCCGGTGGTGGGAAAATCCTTGCGCAGCGGATGCCCGCGAAATCCGTAATCGGTCAGCAGCCGGCGCAGGTCGGGGTGATCCGAGAACAGGATGCCGTACATGTCAAAGACCTCGCGTTCAAACCAGCCCGCCGAGGGGTGAATGGCGGTGATCGAGGGGACGATCTCGTCCTCGCGGATGGCCACCTTCAGGCGGATCCGCTGGTTCTGAAACATCGACAAAAGATGGTAAACCACGTCAAAGCGGCGCTCGCGGCTGGGATAATCCACCGCGGTGATATCGACGAGGGTGGAAAAGCGGCACTCACCCTTGCTGCGCAGAAAATCGACCAGATCGGTCAATCCGTTCAGGGTGGCGTGCACGGTCAGCTCGCCGTGCGAGATCTCGGTCGAAATGACCACGTTTTCCTGTTCCTCGGTGATCAGATCGGCCAGTTGCTGCAGCGCTTCGCTCATGGGTGTCGTCCTCGCTATCTGACGATGGTGCCGGTGCGCCGTATCTTGCGCTGGAGTTGCAGGATGCCATACATCAGCGCCTCGGCCGTTGGCGGGCAGCCGGGAACATAGATGTCAACCGGCACGATCCGATCACAGCCGCGCACCACCGAATAGCTGTAGTGGTAATAGCCGCCGCCATTGGCGCAGGAGCCCATCGAGATCACATAGCGCGGCTCGGGCATCTGGTCATAAACCTTGCGCAGCGCCGGGGCCATCTTGTTGGTCAGCGTGCCGGCCACGATCATCAGATCCGACTGGCGGGGGCTGGCGCGCGGGGCGGTGCCGTAACGTTCAAGATCATAGCGCGGCATCGAAGCGTGCATCATCTCAACCGCACAACAGGCCAGACCAAAGGTCATCCAGTGCAGACTGCCGGTGCGGGCCCAGTTGATCACGTCCTCGGCCGTGGTCAGCAAAAAGCCCTTGTCCTGTAGCTCGGCATTGAGGGCCAGCGTCGCCGCTTCTGGGTCGGCGCCGGCGGTGTTTGATGAGGTGCTCACTCCCATTCCAGGGCCCCCTTCTTCCATTCATAGGAAAAGCCGACGGTCAGCACCGCCAGAAAGACCAGCATCGACCAGAACCCCAAGGGGCCGACGTCCTTGAATGCCACCGCCCAAGGAAACAGAAAGGCGACCTCAAGATCAAAGATGATGAACAGGATCGAAACGAGGTAAAAGCGCACGTCGAACTTCATCCGCGCATCGTCAAAGGCATTAAAGCCGCACTCATAGGCGCTGATCTTTTCCGCATCCGGGTGCCGAACCGCAACGACCACGGCCGCCAGCAGCAGTACCGCTCCGATGATGATCGCGAGGCCCAGAAAAACGAGGACCGGAAGATACGCTCTCAAAAGTCCGTCCAAGGGGTCCTCCTGTTTATGGCCGCTCTCATTTTTATCTTGCCGACCTTTACCCCCGCCGCCACCCAAGGTCAACCAAAGACGGCTGCCGATCGAGGGGTTTTCGCCGTGAAAAACAGGAGGACCGGGGGTGTTTTTGCGCTCATCGCAAGGGTCGCGACACTCGCAGCATACATTTGCATACCTTCAAAAACGAATCGCTCCCAATGTCGCCTGGCACCGCCTTTGGCCGCTATCGTCGCGGGCGGCTGAGGATCGGCCAGAACAGGACCGCAAAACCGCCAAAGCCCAGCACCCAGAACGTCGCGGCCAGATCGAGAAACGGCATCGGATTGCCGACATATTCCGAGGCAACCCGGGCCAGCGCCGCAAGGATCACCGCGACATAGACCAGTGTCAGCCCCCGCCCGGCCGCCAGCATACGTCCCGAATGCCCAAGGCTGGCGCGGGTCATCATCGCCAGCGTCATCAACGCCACCGCCCCCGCAGTCCAGCCATGCGGAACCGTGGAAAAATCGCCGAACTGGCGCAGCGAAAGTTCAAAAAAACCAATCGGGACAAAGAGATACGCAACATGCAAGATCCAAACCAGAGGCTCAGCGCGCCCGCGCCAGCCGCGCCAGCGCCACAGGCGCCACAGATGTGCCAGCCCCGCAAGTGCGGCAAGGGGCGGCAGCGCCAAAAGGTCGGGCCAGACCACCCACAGCGCAAAGACCACAGTCTGGAACGCCAGCACCGCCAGATCGCCTCGACCAAAGGGGATTGGCAAAGCCCCGGCCCCCTGACGCACCAGCCAGTTGCGGGTAAAGCTGGGCACGACGCGCCCGCCGATCAACGTGATCAACCAGATGATCGCGGCCACCCCGAGACGCAGACCGATTCCGCCAAGCTCGACGCCGTGCAGCGTCTCGGCCAGAAACAGCACATCGGCCAAACCAAACACCGAAACCGCGACCAGAACCTTAAGATTGCGCCAGTTCTTCCCGGCAATGATCTCGCGCGCCAGAACCGAGACCAGCGCCAGCGGGAAAACCAGCTCGGCCAGATCGGCCAGCCACAGCGGCAAGGCCCCCGAGATCAGGGCCGCAAGCCGCCCGATCAGCCACAGCCCGGCCAGCGTCACCGTCGGCCAGCCAACCACCGGCAGACGCCCGGTCCAGTTGGGAACAGCGGTCAACAGAAAGCCCGCCAGAACCGCCATCGCATAGCCAAACAGCATCTCGTGAATATGCCAGCTCACCGGATCAAAGCGGCTGGGCAGAATGCCGCCCCGTGTCAACAGGGCCACCCACAGCAGCATGGCCAGCGCCGCCCACAGCCCTGCCGAAAGGAAAAAGATGCGAAAGCCGTGGCTAAACAGAACCGGCCCCCGATAAGCGCGACGAATTTCAGATGTAGAACGCATGACCCCGCCTCCTTCGATCGAACGGTCTCAGCAGGTCTGAGAGCGCGCTCGGCAGCGCTTGTCAAGAGCTAATGTCGATAAAAACAGTCAGATAAGACCCGCAGACCCGGATCGCGCCCTCAATCCTCGGCCGCCCAGCGCGGCTTGCGCTTGGCAAAGAAGGCCGAAATCCCCTCGGCGGCCTCCTCGCCCTGCCAGCAGGCCACCAGACGCTCGATGGTCGCATCAATGATTTCCGGGGTAATCGCCGGACCCAGAGCGCGGGTCAGGCGTTTGGCCGCCGCCACGGCACCGGGGGCCGCCTGCAGATAGGGGCTAACTTCGGCCTCGACCGCCTGATCCAGATCCTCCGCAGCCACGGCGCGGGCCAACAGGTTCAACTCGACCGCTTCAACGGCATCAAACAGGCGCGCCGACATGAACACACGTCGCGCCCGGCTTTCGCCCATACGCGCCAGAACATAGGGGCTGATGGTGGCCGGAATCAGGCCAAGCCGGGTTTCGGTCAACCCAAAGCGCGCCGCGCGCACCCCGATCGCCACATCACAGACCGAGATCAACCCCACCCCGCCGCCAAAGGCATTCCCCGAGACCCGCCCGATCAGGGGCTTTGGCAGGGTGTTGAGGTCAAACAACGCCTCGGCCAGCTTGCGCGCTTCGGCCCGGCGCTGGGCGTCGCCGGCGTCGATCTGCGCCTGCATCCATTTCAGGTCACCACCGGCGCAAAAGCTGCGCCCGCTGGCGGCCAGCACGACGACCCGCACCGCGTCATCCGCGCCCAGTTGCGCCGCCGCTGCTGAAAGCTCGGCAATCATCCGGCCCGACATCGCGTTGTGCTTGTCTGGGCGCGCCAGCGTCAGCGTCGCAACACCGCGCTTGTCGGTCTCTATCGTCAGGGTCTCAAACATGGCCCGGCTCCTCTATTCCCGTGTTGTCATCAGCCCCTCCTGCCGGACGCAACCGGCGCGCAAAGGCTGCCGCCTGCTCCAGCCGGCGCGCGTCAAGCCCGGTTTCAAACCCCAGCGCAACCAAGCGCGCATCAACCGCCTCGCTGGCCACATTGCCCGCCGCCCCCGGCGCATAGGGGCAACCGCCAAGCCCGCCCACGGCGGCGTCAAAGACCCTCAGGCCCAGATCCAGCGCGACCTCGATATTCTCCAGCGCGCGCCCGTTGGTGTCATGAAAATGCCCGGCCAGATGCGCCGCGGGGATCTCGCTCAGGACCGCCTGCAGCATGGCGCGCACCGTTTCCGGGGTGCCTTGCCCAATGGTATCGCCAAGGCTGACCTCATAGCAGCCCATGCCAAACAGGGCGGCGGCAACACGGGCCACCTGCGCCGGTGGCGTCGGCCCGTCATAGGGACAATCGGTCACGCAAGAAACGTAACCGCGAACCGGCAGGCCCGCCTTCCGCGCCGCCGCCGCAACCGGGGCGAAACGGGCCAGCGACTCATTGATCGAGCAATTGATATTGGCACGGCTGAACCCCTCGGAGGCCGAGCCGAAAATGGCGATCTCGTCAGCCCCTGCGTCAAGGGCCGCCTGAAACCCCCGCAAATTGGGGGTCAGCGCCGCGTATGAGATTCCCGGCACGCGTTTGATCCCGGCCAGAACCCGGTCGCTGTCAGCCATCTGCGGCACCCATCTGGGCGAGACGAAACTGGCCACCTCGATACGGGCAAAGCCGCAGCCCGACAGCAGGTCCACCAGCCGCAGCTTATCGGATAAGGCAATCGGGCGCGCCTCGTTCTGCAGGCCATCCCGGGGCCCGACCTCAAAAATCTCGACCCGCTCAGCCATCGGGGCACGCGTAGAATTCGCGCTCAAACAGCCGCTCGGCCCCGGCCGGCGGCAGGGCCTTTTGAAAGGCCGGACGCGCCATCAGACGCTGCAGATAGGCGTCAAGATGCAAAAACGCATCGAGACGCACGAAATGGGCCGCGCCGTAAACGGAATAACCGATATTGGTATCAATCGCGCTAAAGCCGCTGGTCAACAGGTAATCGCGCCCATCCTCCAACGCCTGCTCCAGAACCCCCAGCACCCGCTGCAGGCGCAGGGTTTCGTATCTCATTACCGTGGGCGAGCGCATCCACTCTTGGCGCATGACGATATGATGCTGCACCAGCGTCGCCAGATGCTGGCCGATGGTTTCGGCAAAATGCAGCCATTGCACCCATTCCCAATGCTCAGGGTCCGGCAACGGTCGGCCAAGCCCGCACTCGGGATAACAGGTCACCAGATATTCGGTGATCGCGCCGGTTTCAAACAGCACCCGATCGCCGTCTTCAAGCGCCGGCACCCGCCCGGCCGGCGACAACCTGCGGTAGTCGTCGTTGTAGAGCGAGCGGCGGAACGAGTGGACGACCAGATCGAACGGCAGCCCCATTTCGTAAAGCAGCACCAGAGTGCGGGTCGAGCGGCTCTCCCATCCGTGGTGCAAAACGCGCGCCATCATGCGTTCTCCTCGTCCTCAAAGCGGATCAGGGGGGCACCGCTATCCACCTGCGTCCCCGCCGGGGTCAGGATTTCCGCGATCACACCGTCACGCGGCGCGCTCAGGACGTGCTCCATCTTCATCGCCTCCAGAACCGCCAGCCGGTCGCCTTGCAGAATACGAGTACCGGGCTCGACCAGAACGGCCTTTAACATCCCCGGCATGGGCGAGTTCAAAACATTTCCCGACCCGGCAACCGCCTGACCTCGCTGCAACGGATCAATACGCTGGAAACGATAGGCGCGCCCGCGGTGGATCACAACCTCGTTGGCCAGCAGCAGAACCCGCGCGCCGGTTTTCTGCCCGTCGGCCCACCAGCTTTGACCCCGGTAACAAAAGCAGATCTGGCGCGCGCCAATCCCGACATCGACCCGATCCGCCGCCAGAACCCTGAGGCAGGCACTGAGACGCGTCTCGCCGTATTGCAATGCGATATCCTGCCCGGTAACCTGCCAGAGGTTAAATCCCGCCTGCCATGCCGCCCCCTCATCGGCAGGCACCCCCGCGCCCAGCCCCGCCGCGACGATGGCAGCCAGCCCCAGAACCACATCGTCCGGGGCGACCTCAGCCGTCAGGGGCGCCAGATCACGCGCAATCAGCCCGGTGTCCGGAGTTCCGGCGCAAACCTCGGGATGCGCGCACAGCGCCGCGAGAAAATCCAGATTGGTCACAGTGCCCGCCAGAGTGCTGTGCGCCAGCCCGCGACGCAACCGGGCCAGAGCAATCTCGCGGGTCTCGCCATGGCTGATCAGCTTGGCAATCATCGGATCGTAATACGGGCTGATGGCATCGCCCTCGCGCACCCCGCTGTCCACCCGCAGATCATCGGGAAACTCCAGCCGCTCAAGCACGCCGGTCGCCGGTAAAAACGCGTTCGCAGGATCCTCGGCATAGATCCGCGCCTCAACCGCGTGGCCGGTGATGGTCAGCTCGTCCTGCGATTTCGGCAGCCTCTCGCCAGCGGCAACGCGCAACTGCCATTCGACCAGATCAACGCCGGTGATGAGTTCGGTGACGGGATGTTCGACCTGCAGGCGTGTGTTCATCTCCATGAACCAAAAGCGATCGGGCCGCAGCCCGTCACGGGCGTCAACGATGAACTCGACCGTACCGGCACCAGAGTAGCGCACCGCGCGCGCCGCCTGAACCGCCGCCGCACCCATTGCCGCACGCATCTCGTCGCTCATCCCCGGCGCGGGGGCCTCTTCGATGACCTTCTGGTGGCGACGTTGCAGCGAGCAGTCGCGCTCAAACAGATGCACCGCATCCGTGCCATCGCCAAAAACCTGCACCTCGATATGGCGGGGCGTTTCGATGTATTTCTCGATCAGGACCGCATCATTGCCAAACGCGGCTTGTGCTTCGGCGCGCGCATGCGCGAGATTGCGCGAAAAGTCCGCCGGGCCTTCTACCCGTCGCATGCCCTTGCCCCCGCCTCCGGCCACTGCCTTGATCAGGACCGGATAGCCGATTCCGGCCGCCTCTGCGGCCAACAGATCTTCATCCTGAGCCGCCTGATGATACCCCGGCACGACCGGCACGCCGGCCGCGTCCATCAAGGTCTTGGCCGCGTCCTTCAGGCCCAGCGCACGAATTGAATCCGCCGACGGCCCGACAAACACCAGCCCCGCCGCCTCTACCGCAGTGACGAAATCGGGGTTTTCGCTGAGAAACCCATAGCCGGGATGGATCGCGCCCGCACTGCTCTGGCGGGCCGCCTGAATGATGGCCTCGCCCCTGAGATAGCTGTCCGCCGCCGCCGCCCCGCCGATATGGACCGCGTGATCCGCCATTTCGACGTGCAACGTGTCACGGTCGGCGTCTGAAAACACCGCCACGGTCTCCAGCCCCATGCGCCGCGCGGTGCGGATGATGCGGCAGGCAATCTCGCCCCGGTTGGCGATCAGGACGCGGTCAAACACTGGCACCCCCTGCCGCGGTCGGAATTTGAGTATTTTTGCAAAGAAGACATCTCCCTCTTTTTTGTACATACACTCCCGCCGGAGGCATTCATCTGAACGCTACATCCGAAAGACGCCAAAACGTGTCTCCTCAATCGCCGCGTTCAGCGTCGCTGACAGGCTGAGAGCCAGCACTTCACGGGTTTTTCGCGGATCAATGATACCATCATCCCACAGCCGCGCACTGCCATAGAGCGGGTTTGACTGGCGGGCGAACATGTCCAGCGTGGGGCGCTTGAACTCGGCCTCTTCCTCAGCCGACCAGCTGCCGCCCGCGCGCTCGATGGCCTCGCGCCTGACGGTGGCCAGAACGCCCGCGGCCTGTTCGCCCCCCATCACCGCCACCGAGGCGTTGGGCCAGCTCCACATGAAGCGCGGATCATAGGCGCGCCCGGCCATACCATAGTTTCCCGCCCCGTTGGAGGCCCCGATCACAACCGTGACCTTTGGCACGTTGGTGCTGGCGACCGCGGTCACCATCTTGGCACCGTGGCGCGCGATGCCTTCGTTTTCGGACTTTTTACCGACCATGAACCCGGTGATGTTTTGCAGAAACACCAGCGGGATCCGCCGCTGGCTACACAGCTGGATGAAATGGGCGCCCTTGGCGGCGCTATCGGAAAAGATTACCCCGTTGTTGCCAACGAGGCCCACAGGAATGCCCTTGATATGGGCAAAGCCGGTGACCAGCGTTTCCCCGAAACGCGGCTTGAATTCGTCAAAGCGACTGCCATCAAGGAGTCGCGCCAGAACCTCGCGCACGTCATAGGGCGTGCGGTTGTCAGGTGGCACGATCCCGAGCAGATCTTCTGGATCATAAAGCGGTTCCTCGGGGGAGCGAAGACAGACGGTCCGGGGTTTTTCACGATTCAGGTTTGCCACCGCCTCGCGCGCCAGAGCCAGCGCATGGGCGTCGTCCTCGGCCAGATAGTCGGCCACCCCGGAGAGGCGCGTATGAACATCGCCGCCGCCCAGTTCCTCGGCCGAAACAATTTCGCCCAGCGCCGCCTTGACCAGCGGCGGGCCAGCCAGAAAGATCGTGCCCTGTTCCTTTACGATGATCGAGACGTCGGACATCGCCGGCACATAGGCCCCGCCCGCCGTGCAGGAGCCCATGACCACCCCGATCTGGGGGATTGCGCGCGCGCTCATCCGAGCCTGATTGTAAAAGATACGTCCAAAATGCTCTCGGTCGGGAAAGACCTCGTCCTGATTGGGCAGGTTGGCACCGCCACTGTCCACCAGATAGACACAGGGCAGGTTGTTCTCGGCAGCGATCTTCTGGGCACGCAGATGTTTTTTGACTGTCATCGGAAAATAGGTGCCGCCCTTGACGGTGGCATCGTTGCAAACGACCATGACCTCCAGTCCATGCACCCGCCCGATACCGCAGATAATGCCGGCCCCCGGCGCGGCGCCGTCATACATGTCATGCGCCGCCGTCGCACCGATTTCCAGAAATGGCGAACCGGGGTCGAGCAGGTTGGCAACCCGGTCGCGCGGCAGCATCTTGCCGCGTTTCAGGTGGCGCTCGCGGGCCTTTTCACTGCCTCCCCTTGCCGCAGCCTGCGCCGCAGCGCGCACCCGTTCCAGCGCCTCCAGGTGGGCGACACGATTGGCGCGGGCAGCCTCGCTGCCGGAAACGAATTGCGAGATGATTCTGCTCATGCGCCCTTGCGCCCCCGTTTTATTGTTGCCGGATGCTGTCCAGCACCAGCGACTGTTTTGCGGTCATATCCATCAGGCAACCGATGCGCGCCGGCCCGGCTCCGGTGCCGCCCGTCCACAGCGACGCCTGATAATCACAGCTGGCGTCTCGATAGGTGATCCACGCACGTTGCATGGCGCGCAAAGCCCGGGCCTGCGATTGCGGCGTCCCGGCGAAACCCATAGCCGCGTCTTCAGCCTTGGCACGTTTCATTTCCTGCCTGTAGACCCGATTCAGCCGCCGGTCCCACCAGTTGAGTTCCTTTTCCAGACACCCGCCCATGACGGCGGTGGAATAGCCGCCGGGGGTGTCCTCCATGCAGGCATTGGCCGAGACGCTGATACAGGCTTCGCGCTGTTGCGGGGTTTTGCCGACGTTCAGGCATGAGGCTGTGTGTTCATCGCTATAAACCAGTTGTTGCGCTGCCGGCGCCGAGGCCGACCCCGCCAGCAGGCCGAGGGCCATGGCCAGCCCCGGCACCGCGTTCTTCAATTTTAACATTCTTCCCCCCTGTTATCGGTATCCGGGTCTGCGCTCCTACAATCAGGCCGTCACCTTCATCAACTCGCGCCCGCACAGCATGCGCCGGATCTCGGATGTGCCGGCACCGATTTCCATCAGTTTCGCATCGCGCATGATGCGGCTGACCGGGCTTTCGTTCATAAAGCCCGCGCCCCCCATAGCCTGCACACCCTGCACCGCGACCTCCATCGCCTTTTCGCTGGCGTAAAGCACACAGGCCGCCGCGTCCTGACGGGTGACTTCACCCCGGTCGCAACTGCCGGCAACCGCATAGACATAGGCGCGCGCGCTGTTCATTGCCGTGTAGATATCGGCAATCTTGCCCTGCATCAGCTGGAAATCCCCAATGGGTTTGCCGAACTGCTTGCGCTCATGCATGTAGGGCATGATGTGATCCAGTACCGCATGCATGACGCCAACACCAATCCCCGAGAGCACAACGCGCTCGTAATCAAGGCCCGACATCAGCACCTTGACGCCCTCGCCTTCCTTGCCCAGCACGTTTTCAAAGGGCACTTCGACATCTTCAAAGATCAACTCGGCGGTATTGCTGCCCCGCATGCCCAGCTTGTCAAAATGCAGGCTGGTGGAAAAACCTTTCATGGTCTTTTCGATCAGAAAGGCGGTGATGCCGCGCGGCCCGGCATCCGGGTCGGTCTTGGCATAGACGACCAGCGTGTCGGCATCGGGGCCGTTGGTGATCCAGTATTTCGTGCCGTTCAGCGTGTAATAGCCGTTCTTCTTTTCCGCCCTGAGGCGCATCGACACCACGTCGCTGCCGGCACCCGCCTCTGACATGGCCAGCGCGCCCACATGTTCGCCGGAAATCAGTTTCGGCAGGTATTTGCGTTTCTGTTCGTCGGTGCCGTTCAGGCGGATCTGGTTTACGCACAGGTTGGAATGGGCTCCGTAGGACAGGCTGACGCTGGCGCTGGCGCGGGCGATTTCCTCGACTGCGATGGTGTGGGCCAGATAGCCCATGCCGGCACCGCCATATTCCTCTTCCACGGTGATACCCAGCAGGCCCAGATCACCCATTTCATGCCACAGCTCAGCCGGGAAGTTGTTGGATCGATCGATCTCGGCCGCCATCGGGGCGACACGGTCCTGCGCCCAGCGGTGAACCATGTCGCGCAGAGCTTCGATTTCCTCGCCAAGGGCAAAATTCATGGAGGCGGTGAACATCGGCGGGGCTCCTGATTAATTGAACGATTGTTCATTTAATAGCAGTCCCGCGCCCGCTTCGCAAGCCAAAAGGCGGCAAGAAACCCTAAACCTCCGGCACCGTAACAGGGCGACAAAACCCCACCGTCTGAGGCAACGCACCAAGGTGGGCCATGGCGGGATCGGGCAGGGACACACCCCCAAAGCTGACATTTGCGTGATATCTTTGTGATTTGCCCTTCCAGCGCTGGAAGGTTCATGCCCGAGACATGAGTTATGAACCCTACGGCCTTATCCTCGTTCCTGTCGGCCTCGGCCTTCTCGGCTTTGTCGAGCCTTGCACGATCGGCGCGCATCTTCTGTTTCTGCGCGCCATTGCAGCCCAGCGTCGCCGCTGGCGGGCGATGGGCAGCTTCATCCTGACGCGAACGCTGGTCACCGGGCTGATCGGCGTATTGTTTGCGCTGCTCGGCCGCAGCCTGATCGATGTGCAGACTGGGCTGTGGCTGGTGTTTGGCAGCGTTTATCTGGGGATCGGGATCGGCTATGCTGCCGGCTGGCAACGCCTGTTCGTCCGACGCCTGACCCTGTCTCCGACGGGCTGGCAACGGGCGCGCAACCCTGCCCTGCTGGGGGCAGCCTTTGGCCTGAACATCCCGGCCTGTGCCGCGCCACTGATTTTCGGCCTGTTCACACTGTCGGCGGGCAGCGCCAGTCTGACGACCGGCTTTGGCGTCATGGCACTGTTCGGGCTGTCTCTATCGGTGCCCCTTTTGGGCATCAACGCCCTGTCGGAGCGCGACTTTCCCCGCCTTCAGCGACTAAAGCCCTCGCCCCGCGTCATGCGCAGCCTGAGCGCCGGTGTATTCATCCTGCTCGGCCTTTGGTCGATCTGGTTCGGCCTGTTCGTCAACCCCGAAAACTGGAGCGGCCAATGAACACGAAAGCGGGGAGTACTGACGACGCCCATCATCAACCCCGCTCCGGGTCTCGCCGGGGATTTCGCCGTGTGGCGGCCGCGGGAATCACCTTTCAGGCGGGCTCGGCCGCAGTGGACAGTTCAACCATCGTGGCAGCCCTGATCTATCAGTTGTCGGGATCCTCGCTGCTGGTGGGGGCGGTCACGGCGATCCTGCGCTTTGGCTGGCTGTCGCCGCAGATCTTCATCGGCTTTCTAGCACAAAACAGTGGTAAATCCATGCCCTATTACGTGATCGGAGCCTTTGGCCGCGCCAGCTTCATCGCCCTGATCGCTCTGGTTCTGGCGCTGGGAGGCAGCTGGCCGCACGGGGTTCTGGTTCCGCTGGTGATGGCGCTCTGGAGCGGCTATGCCTTTATCTCGGGCATCGTCGCTGTGCCCTACAACGATATCGTCGCCCGCGCGGTTCCCTCGGCGCGCCGGTCACGGCTGCTGGCGACAAGGTTTTTCGGCGGTGGCCTGCTGGCGCTGGGCGTCGCCTGGATTGCCGACCGGGCCGTGGGCACGTGGCCCTTCCCCGCCTCCTATGCCGCGATTTTTGCAATGGCGGCCGTTCTGATGTTCACCTCCTCCGCCATTTTTACCTCTCTTGGCGAGCCGCAAGGGCCAAAGCCCGCCGCCAAACCCGGTTTTGGCGCCTATCTGAAAAGCGGAATTTCCGTTTACCACAAGGACCGCCGGTTTCGCGCCTTTGTCCACGCCCAGTGGCTGGGCGGGATGGTCCTGATGGCCATGCCGTTCTACGTGGTCGCCGCCGGGCAGACCGGCTTTCCCATGGGACGCATTGCGCTGCTGTTGGGGGCGCAGACCATTGGCGCCCTGATCTCGAACCTGCTCTGGGGCTGGTGGGGCGACCACCTTGGCAAGGGCAGCCTGTTGCGCGCCATTGCACTGTTGCGCGTCGCACCGGCGCTGCTCTTGGCGGCGATGATCACTACCGGCCAGCCGGCCCCGACCGCCGCCTTTCCGCTGTTTCTGGCGATCTTTCTGGCCCTCGGCGCGCTGGCGAACGGCCTGACCATCGCCGTCATCGGCTATCTGATGGAAATTTCCCCGGCCGATCAGCGCCCGGCCTATAGCGGCTATTTCAACGCGCTGACGGCTCCGGCCTTTCTGCTACCGCTCATGGCCGGAGTAGTGGCAGACTGGAGCGGGCTGGCGCCGATTTTTACCCTCTCCGCCCTTGCCGCCGCCGGTCAGTTCCTTGTCCTGCGGCGCCTGAACCGATCCTGATGCCTCGGGCCGCGCATCGTCTTTTTTGCAAAAATACTCAAAAAAACCCAAGCGCATGTGGACACCACGCCCCTTGTTCCCGCATTGGTTGCCGCCTAAGTTCAGCAAAACACGATCCGGAGTTGCGACAATGCCATCACCAAAGACCGCCCCGCAGAGGGGCAAAGCCCTCGGCCTGCCCGAGCTTCTGGCCATCGCCCTTGGCGGCATGATCGGCGGCGGAATATTTACCATTCTCGGAATTTCCGTCGCCATGGTCGGGGTTTACGCGCCGCTGGCCATCGCTCTTGGCGGCGTGATCGCCTTGCTGGCCTCGTATTCCTACGTCAAGCTGGCGCTTCATTACATGGACGAAGGGGCCACCTACGCCTTTGTCAAAAAGAGCTACCCTGATGAGCCTTTTGCCGCCTCACTGATCGGTTGGTGGGTGATTTTCGGCTATATCAGCACGATCGCGCTTTATGCCTATACCTTCGCCTCATACGCGATCAGCTCGACCGCGTTTGCCGAGGACGATACGATACGAAAACTGGTGGCGCTGGCAGTTATCGGCGTCTTCACTCTGATCAATCTCTGGAGCGTCAAGGGCATGGGCCGGATCGAGGACATGATGGTCTATACCAAGGTCCTCATTCTGGCGGTGATTTCGGCGGTCCTGCTGGCCAACGGACAGGCCGATCTGCCCAGCCTGATCAACGAGTCGCCCGGCTTCACCGTGTTGAATCTCCTGATCGTCGCCTCGGTAACCTTCGTCGCCTTTGAGGGATTTCAACTGGTGATCAACGCCACCAACGACATGCAAGACCCCAAACGCAACATTCCGCGCGCCATCTATTGGGCGATTGCGGTTGCCGCGGCGGTCTATGTCATCATCGCCAGCGGCGCCATTCTGGCCATTCCATTTGACGACATCATCCGAAACAAGGAGTTCGCCCTCGCTGCAGGGGCGCGCGATACGCTGGGGGTCTGGGGCAATGTTCTGGTCATTGCCGGCGCCCTTCTGGCAACGATGAGCGCGATCAGCGGCACGCTTTTTGGCGCATCGCACCAGCTGGCAGCGATTGCCGAGGACGGCTACATGCCCGCCCTGCTGAGCCATCGCAGCGACGGCATCCCCAAACGCGCCATTCTGCTGATGGCGTTAAGCGCCGGGGCACTGGTCGTCGCCGGCAGCCTGCGGGTCATCCTGGAATTTGGCAGCGTCACCTTTTTGCTGGTCTCCTTTCTGATGGCGGTGACCAACCATCGGATGCGCGTAAAAACCGGCTCGAATAACGCGCTGACCGTGTTGGCCATGGCAGCGCTGCTGGGGGGCACCGCGTTCATCCTCTATTACGAAGCTCTCCACGCCCCCGAGCAGCTGACCTTCATTCTGGTGATCTATGCGCTCCTGACCACCGGCGCCTGGCTGTTTTCACAACGCCTCAAAAAGCGCCGGAGAGCGCAGAAATCCGCGTAACCTCGGCCCGGATGATACGGGCAATCAGGGCGCAATCCGCAAGGTCAAAGGTCAGCGGCAGGCGCATGTCCATCAGCCCGTCCAGCACCCGGTCGGTCTGTGCCATCGACCGGGCCGGAGCATAGGTCCAGCTGTCATAACGCGAGGTAAAGGCCACCGGCTCGGGCGCGCCAAACCATTTCAATTCCACCCCGCGCGCCGCCGTCGCCGCAAGCAGCGCCCGGATCTGGTCGGCGGAAAATTCCGGCAAGCAGAACTGGATCGATGACCCGACAAATTCTTCTTCGGCCGGGCGCGCGATCAACCGCAGCCCAGGGGCACCGCTGAGCCCCTCCTCAACCACCCGATAGCGCCGGTTCCAGCGGGCAATCTGCCGGTCGAGATCGGCCAGTTGCGGGCGCAGGATCGCAGCGCGCAGATTGTCCATTCGCCCCGAGCAATTCGGCGTTTCCAGCCGCAACCGCGCAAAAACCTCGGCTGGCGGTGCCGCGAGGTGGCGCTCATACAGCATGTAACTGCCCGACAGCAGAATGGCCCGCGCCATCAAATCGGCGTCGTCGCTGACGATCAGCCCCCCCTCGCCCGAGTTGACATGCTTGTAGGTCTGGGTCGAATAGCAGGCCACCCGCCCAAAGCGACCTGACAGCGTCCCCGCCCAGCGCGCGCCCATGGTGTGGGCGCAATCCTCGATGACGGTGACGTTGGCGGCCGAGCAGATCTGCATCAGACGCCCCATGTCGCAGATGTGGCCGCGCATGTGGCTGAGCATCAGAAAACGCGCGCCGGTCTCTTTGATTCGTTGTCCAAGATCGTCAAGATCAATGACCAGATCGGCGCTGACCTCGACAAATTCGGGCCGCGCGCCGATGTTGGCGATGGCCCCCGGCACCGGCGCAAGGGTAAAAGCGTTGGTCAGGACCGCATCTTTCGGGCCCGCTCCGGCAGCGCGCAGGGCACAGGACAGCGCATAGCCCCCCGAGGCCACCGCAAGGCAATATTTCGCCCCCATCCGCGCGGCAAATTCCACCTCCAGCCGCGCCACCTCGCCAACCTCTCCATCGGCGACGTTGTAACGGTGCAAGCGCCCGCTCTGCATCACCGACAGGGCAGCCGCGATTGACGCGTCTGGCAGGGGCTCCTGCTGGGTGAAACTGCCTTTGAAAATATCTGTCATGCCAGTGCCTCATGCGCCCTTGGCCGCTCTGGAATTCCGCGCGCAGCCATGGATTGCCCTTTATTCGCCATCACCTCCGCCCCGGCAACAGCCGCGCAACGATGGCCGGCAGGTCGTCAAAATGCGCCAGCAGCGCGTCCGGCCCAAGCGCCGCAACCTCGCGCCCCGCAGGGCCAAAGCCGACCAGAACAACGGGCAGACCAGCCGCCCGCGCGGTTTCAAAATCGGTTCTGGTGTCGCCAATCAGAACCGCCCGGGAAGGATCGCCGCCAAGGCGCGCAATCGCCGCGCAAAGCGGGCGCGGGTCGGGCTTGCGCCAGGCCAGCGTGTCGGCCCCAATCACGGATTTGAACCAACCGTCCAGCCCCAGACGAGCCAGCAACGTCAGGGCCAGCGCCTCGGGCTTGTTGGTGCAGACCCCCAGAGCATAGCCCGCCTCGTGCAACGCCCCCAGCATCGGCACGACCCCGTCATAAAGCCGCGTGTGCCGGTCGATATCGGCAGAGTAATGGGCCAGAAGCGTGTCGAAATGGGCGCTTACATCGGCCTCGGTCCACGCCAGACCAAGGCGCGAAAACCCCAGCCGCAGCATCGCCCGACCGCCGTTGAAGGCCACGGCCCGATCCGCCTCGGGGTCCAGCTGCGCGCCTTTGCCCATGTCGCGAAAACAGGCGTTCGCTGCGGCAATCAGATCGCCGCTGGTATCGGCAAGGGTGCCGTCAAGATCAAAGATAACGCTGTCCATGCGGATCCGCCGTTTTGCCCCCGGAGTTGCCCCGTTTCTTTGGTGTTGCGCGCGCCCCTCGGCCCGCTTGCGGCCATTCTGGCACGTTGTGTAACGATCCGAAAGGTTTGTTGATCAGGTTTCCCTTTCCGCCCCGCCCCGGCATGGCTAAGAAGAAGATATAATTTTCACGAGGTCATAATGCCGTTGTCATTCATCATACTTGCGGCCGGTCAGGGAACGCGGATGGGCTCGGAGCGGCCCAAGGTTCTGCATCCGCTGGCCGGTGCTCCACTTCTGGTCCATACGCTGAAGACGGCGGCAGCGATGGCCGCAGACAAAACCGTCGTGGTGGCCGGACACGGGGCCGATCTGGTCAGACAGACGGTGGCCGCCCACGCCCCGGACACCGAGGTCGTGGTGCAGGCGCGCCAGTTGGGCACCGCAGACGCGGTCAAGGCGGCCCGCCCGGCGCTGGCGAACGGCTCGGCCGCCGGGGACAGCATTGTCCTTTATGGTGATACCCCCTTCATCCGCCCCGAGACGCTGGCCAAAATGCAGACCGAACGCAGCAACGGTGCCGCCGTCGTCGTGCTGGGCTTTCGGGCGCGCGATCCGGGGCGTTATGGCCGCCTCATTCTGGATCAGGGCGGCGCCTTGCAAAAAATCGTCGAGGCCAAGGACGCCACCCCCCAACAGCTGGCGCTGGATTTCTGCAACTCGGGCGTCATCTGCGCGCCGACAGCGCTGCTGTTCGAGCTGCTTCAGAACGTGGACAACAAGAATGCCAGCGGCGAATATTACCTGACGGATATCGTTGCTTTGGCGCGCGCGCGCAATCTGGCCTGTGCGGCGGTGGCGTGCGACGAATCCGAAACGCAGGGCATCAATTCCCGCGCCGAGCTGGCCCGCGCCGAGGCCGTCTTTCAGGACCGAGCCCGTCAATCGGCGCTGGCCAATGGAGTCACGCTCAGCGCCCCCGAGACCGTCTTTTTCGCCCATGACACGGTGATCGGCCGTGACGTCGAAATCGGGCCGAACGTCGTCTTTGGCCCCGGCGTCACGGTGGAAAGCGGTGTAACCTTGCGTCCCTTTTGCCACCTTGAGGGCTGTCACGTCAGCCAGGGCGCGATCATCGGCCCCTTTGCCCGCCTTCGCCCGGGCGCCGAGATCGCGGACAACGCCCATATCGGCAATTTCGTTGAAATCAAGAACGCGCTGGTGGGTCAGGCCGCCAAGGTCAACCACCTGTCCTATGTGGGCGACGCAACAATCGGCGCCGGGGCCAACATCGGCGCCGGTACCATCACCTGCAATTACGACGGGGTCATGAAACACCCCACCGTGATCGGCGCCGGGGCGTTCATCGGCTCGAACACCGCGCTGGTGGCGCCAGTTTCGGTGGGCGCCGGGGCCATGACCGGCTCGGGCTCGGTCATCACCCGCGATGTGCCGGATGATGCGCTGGCCCTCTCGCGGGTGGCCCAGGACAACAAGGAAGGCTTTGTCGCCCGCTACATGGCGCGCCTCAGAACGATCCGGGAGCGCCGGAAAAACAAATCGTAATATATTATATTGAAAGGATTTTTTCATGTGTGGCATTGTTGGGGTTCTGGGAACGCACGAGGTTTCGCCGATTATTCTGGACGCCCTGAAACGGCTGGAATATCGCGGCTATGACAGCGCCGGGATTGCCACGATCAGCAACGGCACGCTGGCGCGGCGGCGGGCGCTGGGCAAGCTGATCAACCTGTCTGACCTTCTGGTGCATGAGCCGCTGCCGGGCAAATCGGGCATCGGCCACACCCGCTGGGCCACCCACGGCGCGCCAAGCATTGCCAATGCGCATCCGCATCAGGCCGGACGGGTTGCGGTGGTTCACAACGGCATTATCGAAAATTTTCGCGAGCTTCGCGCCGCGCTGGCCGCCAAAGGATGCAATTTCCAGTCCGACACCGACACCGAGACCGTGGCCCTGCTGTTTCAGGATCACCTTTCCGCGGGGTTGAGCCCCAAAGAGGCCGCCCGGCACACCATTTCGGCGCTAAACGGGGCCTTTGCGCTGTGTTTCCTGATCGAGGGCGAAGAGGACCTGCTGGTGGTCGCGCGCAAGGGCTCACCGCTGGCCATCGGCCATGGCAAGGGCGAAATGTATGTCGGCTCGGATGCACTGGCGCTGGCACCGATGACCGACCGGATCACCTATCTGGAAGAGGGCGACTGGGCCCTGATCACCCGCGCCGGGGCGCAGATATTTGACGCCGAGGGCCAGCCGGTCACGCGCAAGATACGCGAAATTCAGCGCGACGCACTGGCCAATGACAAGGGCGGCTACAAACACTTCATGGCCAAGGAAATTGCCGAGCAACCCGGGGTTCTGGCTGATGCGATCGGCCATTATGTCTCGGCCGACCGGCGCCGGATCGAGATTGATGCATCGATTGATTTTACCCACGCCAGCCGCCTGACGATGGTGGCCTGCGGCACCGCATTTCTGGCCTGCAACGTGGCCCGGTACTGGTTTGAGTGTCTCGCACGCCTGCCTGTGGAACTGGATGTTGCGTCAGAGTTCCGCTATCGCGAGCCGCCACTGGCCGCCGATGCGTTGGCGCTGTTTGTCAGCCAATCCGGCGAGACCGCCGACACGTTGGCGGCCCTGCGCTATTGTTCGGGCAAGGTGGCAGAGGTAATTTCGGTGGTCAATGTCGCCGAAAGCACGATCGCACGCGAAAGCGATCTGGCCCTGCCGATCTATGCCGGGCTTGAAATCGGGGTGGCCTCGACCAAGGCCTTCACCTGCCAACTGACCGCCCTGTTCAGCCTTGTCGTCACCGCGGCACGCCAACGCGGGCACATCAGCCCTGAACGCGAAGCGGCGCTGGTCGCCAGCCTGTTGAGCCTGCCCGCCATCGTCACCGAGGCACTGGCCATCGAGCGCAAGGTCCAGCACATTGCCCGCAGCCTTGCAGAAAGCCGCGACATCCTGTTTCTGGGGCGCGGGCAGATGTATCCGCTGGCAATGGAAGGCGCGCTGAAGCTGAAGGAAATCAGCTATATCCACGCCGAAGGTTACCCCAGTGGCGAGCTTAAGCACGGCCCCATCGCGCTGGTGGACAAAGCCGTTCCGGTGATCGTCATGGCCCCACGGGACGCGCTGTTTGACAAGACCGTCAGCAACATGCAGGAGGTGATGGCCCGGGGCGGCAGGATCCTGCTGATCACCGACAAGGCCGGGGCCGAGGCCGCTGGCGAGGGCGTCTGGCAGACCCTGATCCTGCCGGATGTGGACGAAATTCTGGCCCCGATCATCTATGCTATTCCGGCACAGCTGCTGGCCTATCATACCGCGGTCACCAAGGGGACAGATGTCGATCAGCCGCGCAATCTGGCGAAATCGGTGACCGTCGAGTGATCACCCCCGGGCACGCAATTCGCGGCGCATGATCTTGCCGGTTGCGGTCATCGGCATTTTGTCGATGACCTCGATCACGCGGGGGGCCACATGCGGGGACACGCGGGTTCGAACGCGGGCAATCAGCTCGGCCTCCAGCGCGTCGCTGCGCCTGGCGCCATCGCGCAAAACGACAAAGGCCTTGACGATCTCGGTTCGCACGGGATCGGGAATACCCACCGCCGCGGCCATTGCAACATCGGGATGGCCGGTCAGGCAATTCTCGATCTCGGTCGGCCCGATTCGATAGCCCGACGAGGTGATCACATCGTCATCACGGGCCGAAAAGGTCACATATCCCTCGTCATCCATCACCCCGAGATCGCCAGTTTTCAGCCAGTCTCCGACATATTTTTCCGCCGTTTTTTCAGGCAGTTGCCAGTATTCGCGGAACATCACCGGATTGCCGCGCCGAACCCCGATCTGGCCGATCTCGCCGCGCGGCAGCTCGTTGCCCTCGGCATCCATGATGATGACGTCAAACCCCGGCACCGCCTTGCCAATGGCCCCCGGTTTCTGCACGCCGATCCCAGCCGAGGAGGTCAGGCAGAGGTTGCACTCGGTCTGCCCATAGGTCTCGTTGATGGTCACGCCCAGCGCGCTGCGCCCCCAGTCCAGCATCTCCGCCCCTAGGGACTCACCGCCGGACATGACGGTGCGTATCCCAAGGCCCGCCGGCGCCTTGAACTGACGCATCAGCTTTAACGCAGTCGGCGGCAGGAACATGTTGCGAATCCCCTGTCGCCGGATCAGCGCATAGGCCGCCTCGGGATCGAATTTTCCCATCCGGTGCGAGATCACCGGCACCCCGTAATATAGGCTGATCATCGCGATATTCATCAGCCCGCCAACCCAGGCCCAGTCGGCGGGGGTCCATGAGATATCCCCCACCCGGGGGAAAAAATCGTGCTGCAGCTCGACCGCGGGGCGGTGACCCAGCAGAAAGCGATGCGCATGCAAGGCGCCCTTGGGCGGGCCGGTAGTTCCCGAGGTATAGATGATCACCGCCGGATCATCGGCGCGGGTTTGAACCGGCTGAAACCGATCCGAGGCGGCGGCGATGTCCTCATAAAACCCATGCGCTCCGTCTTCGGGCCCTTCGATCACGGTAATCACCGAAAGCTGCGGCAGCCTGTCGCGGATCGCGTAAATCTTGTGCAGATTGGCCCGGTCCGTCACCACCGCCCGCGCGCCGCTGTCCTGCAAACGATAGGCCAGCCCGTCCTCGCCAAAGAGGGTGAACAGTGGCAGGCTGATCAGGCCCAGCTTGAAACAGGCGAAATGCGTCAACAGCACCTCAGGGCATTGCGCCAAAAGAACCGCGCAACGGTCGCCACGCCGCAATCCCCGCGCGCGAAAGGCATTGGCCAGCGCGTTCGAGCGTCGCTGCATCTGCCCATAGCTGTGAACCTCGGGCGCGCCATCCGGGGTGATGTGAATCACCGCTGGCCGCTCTGGATCGGCCGCCGCCCAATCGTCACAGCACGCCACCCCCATATTGAACAGGGTCGGCACATCCCATGAAAACCCGGCGCGCAGCTGATCCCAGCCGGCGGGCGCATGAAACAGCTTGCGCTCCGGGGTCTGGTTCGGGGCCGTACTCATTTGCGCAGCCGGAAAACGATCAGCTCGGGCAAGGTGGTCAGCGGAATTTCCAGCGCCCGCATCGCCGCCAGCGAAATCTGGCTGCCACCACCCTTGGGGCCGTCCTTGGGCATCAAGACCAGCTTGATACTGTTGCCATTACTGGCCCAGATCACACGCCCGGGCGCGGCCTTGGTGACCAGCGGCGTCTTCAGCCAGAACCCGGGGTCGCTGACGGCGCCAAGACTGGCAATCGTCTTGCCCAGCTTTTTCTCGTGCTGGCCTTTCCGTCCGGCCTGTGCAGCCTTGCGCTCGGCTGGGGTGGTGACATCCAGAACCTCGGCGGTCTGGGGCGCCCCCACCGCGGCGATACTGCCGGGGCGGTGTTTCGGAAAAACCGTGGTTTCACCGGGCTGATGCACCGGCACACAGGCGGCATTGGCCGGATCGCAGCCCAACGCCGCCTCGGCCGGTGGCGGTGCCCGCTTTGCCACCCGCAGAAACGGCAGCGAGAATTTGCACCCCGCCAAAGTCAGGACCAGAAGAACCAGCACCACAGGTTTCAGGCGCGCGCAAAATGACCGGGGTTCAAACATCATGCCCCCAGACTAGAGGCGATTGTGCCGCGTTTCAACGTCTTGCGCGACACCCCTTGAAACGATAGTCTGGCGCGCATGACAGATGAACCCAAACTTATCGACCCGTTCCAGCGCGCCATCACCTATCTCAGGGTTTCGGTCACGGACCGCTGCGATTTCCGCTGCGTCTATTGCATGTCCGAGCACATGACCTTTTTGCCCAAAAAGGACCTGCTGACACTGGAAGAGCTGGATCGCCTGTGCTCGGCCTTTATCTCGCAAGGAGTGAAAAAGATCCGCGTGACCGGGGGCGAGCCGCTGGTCCGGCGCGGCATCATCGGCTTTTTTCAGGCCATGTCACGACATCTGGACAGCGGCGCCCTGTCTGAACTGACGTTGACCACAAACGGCTCGCAGCTCCATAAATACGCCGCCGAGCTTGCCGCGGCAGGGGTCAAACGGGTCAATATCTCACTTGACACGCTGGATGAAAAGAAATTCGCAGAGATCACTCGCTGGGGTCGTCTGGCACAGGTTCTCAAGGGGATCGACGCCGCACAAACCGCCGGGCTGAAGGTCAAGATCAACATGGTCGCGCTGAAGAATTTCAACGATTCCGAGCTGTTTGACGTCGTTCAGTGGTGCGCCGAACGCGGCATGGACCTGACCCTGATCGAGGTCATGCCCATGGGCGAGGACATCGGCAACGAGGATCGTCTGGGCCAATACTGGTCGCTTGACGACGTCAGGACGGCGCTTGCGGCGCGCTATCACCTCAGCCCGCTGCCCGATTCAACGGGCGGCCCGGCCCGCTATATGCGGGTGATGGAAACCGGGCAGCGCATCGGCTTTATTACCCCGCTCAGCCATAATTTCTGCGAAAGCTGCAATCGGGTGCGCCTGACCTGCACCGGGCAGTTGTTCCAGTGTCTCGGCCAAGAAGGTGAGTTTGATCTGCGCAAGGTTCTGCGCGACAATCCAACCGAAGAGGCGCCTGTGATCACAGCCCTGCATGAAGCGATCACACATAAACCCAAGGGCCATGATTTCGACTATTCCCGCCAGTCGGTTTCCGGTAAAATGACCCGTCATATGAGCCATACCGGCGGCTGAGCGGCCCTATCCTATAAAACAACGTGTTTTCATATCGTTGTGGGGTATTGTTGATGTTATTGTTTATATTAACTCATCGCTCAATAAAACAATCCACAGGTTTTCCAGTTCATGTGGATTATGAGGATAGATGCACAATATATTGAAATATCACGCCGAAATTCCCCGCAAAAGCCGCGCCCGGGCCGGGGGGATCGACGCAACCTCAAGCCCGGTAAAGACGTGAATCGTCCCCAGATCGGGATCGATCACCGCATGATCCGACACCCACCCCCCCATCGCCAGATAGCTGCGAAGAAGCGGCGGCATCCCTTTCATTGCGCGGGATAAATCCGGTTTCGCAAGCGGCTCAAAGCGGATGATATGAGGCGCCCTCTCGGTTGGGCGCCAGCGCCGGGGGGCGGCAAATTTTCGGGCCAGCAACGCAAAACTGTCGCAATAAGGCTCGGGCCGGGTGCCGCTGAACGAGCTGCAGCCAAACAACATCCCGATGGCATTTTGGTCCACATAGGCGCCCAGTGCCCCCAACGCGATGCGCGGGATATCCACATCCGAGCGCGTAGGATCAATGCAGAACCGACCCATCTCGGCCATCGGGGCGGGATAATCAGCAAAGCCCGCCAATCCGTAAAACTGTGCCGAATAACTGTCGGCAATGTCGCGCCCACAGCCAAAGGCGCGCAGACGAAAACAGCAAACCAGCCCGCCCGAGGCGATATCCTCGATCAGAAAATGTTGGCAGAGCGGGTCAAACCGGTCCCTGTCCAGACCATCAGCCGTCTTGCCCTCCGGTTGCCGAAAGCAGCGGAACCGCAGGCGTTGCGCCCGCCTGACATCGGCATCACCCCGGGCAAGCCGCACGCGATAGCGCCCCTTTCGCAAGAGGTCAGCGGGTGGATCAGCGGACGGGGTGGAGGCCGGAAAACCGTCGCTCATACCGCGGCTTTGATCCCAATTTTGGGTCCGCCTCTGGCCGCGAAGCTCAGGTCTCATCCTGCGCACGGGCCTCAAACACATCAAAGGGCACGCCCGGCTCATCCTTGGCACCGCGGATAACCAGCGAGGTTTTGACGCTGGCCACGTTCTCGGCCGAGGTCAGGTTCTCGGTCAAAAAGGTCTGGAACGTGGACAGGTCCGGGGCCACGCATTTCAGGATAAAGTCGATTTCGCCATTCAGCATGTGACACTCGCGCACCAGTGGCCAGCTGCGGCAGAGATCCTCGAATGCTGACAGGTCCACCTCGGCCTGACTGTGCAGCCCGACCATGGCAAAAACCTGCACCTCGAACCCCAGCGCGCGGGCATTGACGTCGGCGTGGTATCCGCGGATCAGACCGTTCTCTTCCAGCGTGCGAACGCGGCGCAAACAGGGCGGCGCCGAGATGCCGACACGCCGGGCCAGCTCGACATTGGTCATGCGACCGTCGGCCTGCAATTCGGCCAGAATATTCCGATCGATTGGGTCCAGCTTCGAGACAGACATCTTGACTCCTGACTTGGGTGATTTGGGCGCAAATTACCCAATCGCCGGAGTGGACGCAATAATATTTCGCGATTGCGCAAGATTTATTCCCCCGCTGCGGCAAATGGAAAACTTGTCACAGGATCAGGGCCGCCCCTTCCCCTGCGGCGGCGGCGATCCTATATAGCGGGCAACCACATTTCAACGATCGGATAATGACATGACCGAGACCCGCCACACCCGCCTTCTCATCATCGGTTCCGGCCCGGCAGGATATACCGCCGGGGTCTATGGCGCGCGCACCATGCTGCAGCCCATCCTCGTGCAGGGGATCGAGCCCGGCGGCCAGCTAACCACCACCACCGAGGTCGAAAACTGGCCCAGCGAAAGCGAAATTCAGGGGCCGGAGCTGATGACCCGCATGGAGGCGCACGCCCGCGCCATGGGGACCGAGATCATCAGCGACATGATCAATGACCTCGACCTCTCCAAACGCCCCTTTACCGCCCGCGGGGACAGCGGGACGATCTACACCGCCGACGCGGTGATCCTTGCAACCGGCGCCCGGGCCAAATGGCTGGGGCTGCCCAGCGAGGAAAAATTCAAGGGCTTTGGCGTCTCGGCCTGCGCGACCTGCGACGGGTTCTTTTATCGCGGGCAGGAGATCGTCGTGATCGGCGGCGGCAACACCGCCGTCGAAGAGGCGCTGTTTCTGACCAATTTTGCCTCCAAGGTCACCTTGATCCACCGGCGCGACACCTTGCGCGGCGAAAAAATCCTGCAAGAGCGCCTGTTGAAGAACCCCAAGATCGTGCCTCTGTGGGACAATACTCTGGAAGAGGTTCTGGGCACCGACGAGCCGCTGGGCGTCACCGGCGTACGCACGAAAAACGTGAAAACCGGCGAAGTGACGGAAATCCCCTGCAAGGGGGTCTTTGTCGCCATCGGCCACGCCCCCGCATCGGAACTGGTCAAGGATCAGCTGGAAACCCATATGGGCGGCTACGTCAAGGTGCAGCCGGGCAGCACCGCAACCTCGATCCCCGGCGTTTTCGCTGCCGGAGACCTGACCGACCATAAATATCGTCAGGCCGTCACCAGCGCCGGCATGGGCTGCATGGCGGCGCTGGATGCCGAGCACTGGCTGGCCGCGCAAGAGGATTAGGGCGCGTCCAGCGGGCTCAGAAAAACGCCTGAAGACCCGTCTGCGCCCGTCCCAGAATCAGGGCGTGGACGTCATGGGCCCCCTCATAGGTGTTGACCGTTTCAAGGTTGACCATGTGGCGGATCACCTGAAATTCCTCCGATATCCCGTTGCCGCCGTGCATGTCGCGGCTCATGCGGGCGATATCCAGCGCCTTGCCGCAATTGTTGCGTTTGATCAGACTGATCATCTCGGGGGCGGCGCTGGCCTCGTCCATCAGACGCCCGACCCGCAACGCCGCCTGCAGGCCCAGTGAAATCTCGGTCTGCATGTCGGCCAGTTTCTTTTGATAAAGCTGCGTTCCCGCCAGCGGTTTTCCGAATTGCTTGCGGTCCAGCCCATATTGCCGTGCCGCGTGCCAGCAGAACTCGGCGGCGCCCATCACCCCCCAGGCAATTCCATAACGCGCCCGGTTCAGGCAGCCAAACGGCCCCTTCAGGCCCTCGACATGGGGCAACAAGGCGTCCTCGCCCACTTCGACCCCCTGCATGACGATCTCACCGGTGGTCGAGGTGCGCAGAGACAGTTTGCCCTCGATCTTGGGTGCACTCAGCCCGGCCATGCCCTTTTCCAGAACAAAGCCGCGGATCTTGTTGCCGTGGGCCTCGGATTTGGCCCAGACCACAAACACATCGGCAAAGGGCGCGTTCGAAATCCACATCTTGGTGCCGGTCAACCGATAACCGCCGTCGATCCGCGTCGCCCGGGTTTTCATGCTGCCGGGGTCCGAGCCAGCGTCGGGCTCGGTCAGACCAAAACAGCCGATCCATTCGCCGCTGGCCAGCTTTGGCAGGTATTTCTGCCGCTGCGCCTCACTGCCATAGGCATAGATCGGATACATCACCAGACTGGACTGCACGCTCATCATCGAGCGATAGCCGCTATCCACGCGTTCGACCTCGCGCGCCACCAGCCCATAGCTGACATAGCCGACGCCCAGCCCGCCGTATTCCTCGGGGATGGTGGTTCCCAACAGGCCCATTTCGCCCATCTCGGCGAAAACCTCGGGATCGCGGGTTTCTTCACGAAAGGCGGCGATGACCTTTGGCTGCAACTTTTCCTGCGCATAGGCGCGGGCGCTGTCACGGATCATGCGTTCGTCCTCGTGCAGTTGCGTTTCCAGCAAAAAGGCATCGTCCCACTGGAATGACGACAGGTCGGGGGCATCCTTGGGCTTTAGCTTGGGTCGGTCGGTCATTCGGAAACTCCTTGGGCATGGTGATCATCCCCTTGGGCGTATCGGAAGGTGCGGCAAAATTCAATCGAGCAAAGCGGCCGGGGCAGGCCAGAGATTCCAATCCACCGGAAAGAATTGATCAAATGCGCCATTCTGGTCATGCGGCAGCCAAAATGACGCCATATTTCAACGTTAGAAACCGGCGGTGCCGCGGCTTTTGCGGTGCCGAATCGGCCCATTGGGCCATCTTCAGTCGAGTGGTGATATGCGTATCGAGAAAACTGTCCCATTGATCTTGGCTGTCGTTCTGTCGCTTGGCGCGGGCGCGGGCGCGTTTGCGCGGACCATATATTTTGGCACCGTGGCCGAGTTTGCGCCTTACAACATGCTGGACGACAACGGCACCGTTCAGGGGTTCGAGGCGCAGTTGCAACAACGCCTCTGCGCACGGGAAAATCTGGACTGCGCCTGGGTTCCGGTGCCGCGCTCGGATCTGGCACGGGCGCTGCAAAGCGGCGATATCGATGTCATCCTGTCCGCCTATCGGATCACCGCAGCGCACAAGATCTATTTTGACCTGACAGAGTCATATTTACCATCGGCGCCGGGCGCAATTCTGATCCGCGGGCACAGTGGCCCTCCACCCGCAGGCAGCCGTGTTGGCGCGCTGCAAGGCTCGGCCGCGGCGGATCAAGTCCTCAAGAACGGCTGGTCTCTGGTTACCTACACGACACCGACAGACGCTATTGCGGCGCTGAAATCCGGGGCAATCTCGGCCTATCTCGGGGACAAGGCGCATTTGAAAAGTGTATTGAAAACCGCATCCGGCGAGGGGCTGCATCTGGCAAAAAAAGAGATCCCCCTTGATGGCGGATTGGCCATGGCGGTGCGCCGCGCATCGCCCGGACTGCTGGCGGTTCTAAACGCCGGCATCCGGTCACTAAAGGCCGACGGGACGCTGGATCAATTGATCGCTCACTGGTTTGTCGCCCAGAAGGCCGAGGTTCAGGACGCCGGAAATTAGAGCGAGCCCTCCCCGTTTCGCACAATTTGATCAAATTTTGATTGACCTCCCCCAAGGCAACGTAATAGGTCTGCATCAGGGAGAGGCTCACGATGGTCGCGGGCCCTTGTGACAAGAGCCCGCAATGGATGCCGATTTCAACATCTGGCTCAAGAGCCACCCCGAGATCACCTCCCTGCGTCTGGCCGTATCGGACCTGAACGGCGTTCCCCGCGGCAAAAGAATCCCCTCCCCCCACGGCATCAAGGCGTTCGCCGGCGGCGTGCGCATGCCGCTTTCGGCGCTGAATGTCGATATCTGGGGGGCCGATATTGCCGACAGCCCGCTGGTTTTTGCCAGCGGCGATGCCGACGGAACGCTATTTCCCACCGGACGGGGGATCGTCCCGATGCCGTGGCTCGACAGCCCCGGCGCGCTGCTGCCGCTCTGGATGTCCACGGATGACGGCCACCCCTTTGTCGGCGACGCCCGCCACGCCCTGAACGAGACCCTGCAAAAATTCGCTGCCCGCAACCTGCATCCCGTGGTGGCAATGGAGATGGAGTTTTACCTGCTCGACGGGCACAGCACCACCCCGAGGCCGCCGCAAATTCCGGGACGCCCGCAGCGCCCCGAGTCACCAGACATCCTGTCGCTGGCGGGTCTGGATGCGTTCGAGGCCTTTTTCACCGATCTTTACGCGACCTGCAAAGCGATGCGGATCCCCGCCGATGCAGCCAGTTCCGAGGCCGGGCCCGGGCAGTTTGAAATCAACCTTCTGCACGGCGACGCCATGAAGGCCGCCGACGACGCATGGCTGTTCAAGCTGGCCGCCAAGGGGGTGGCGCGCAAACACGGGTTGCAGGCCAGCTTTATGGCAAAACCCTATCCCGATCAGCCGGGTAACGGGCTGCACACCCACATCTCGCTGCTGGATGGTGATGGGCAAAACGTGTTTGCCGCCGCGCCTGGCCCTGCCAATGCCGCCGCCAACACCACTGGCGCGCCACTGACTCAGGCGATTGCCGGGATGCTGGAGATGATGCGCGATTCAACGCTGGTTTTTGCCCCCCACGGCAATTCCTATCACCGCCTTGCGCCAGACAGCCACGCCCCGACCTCGGTCTCATGGGGGCATGAAAACCGCACGACGGCCCTTAGAATCCCCGGAGGTCCGGCCGCGGCACGACGCATTGAACACCGCGTGGCAGGTGGCGACGTGAACCCCTATCTCATGCTGGCCGCCATTCTGGGCGCTGCCCTTCACGGCATCGAGCACGCTCTCATCCCCCCCGCCGAGACCCGCGGCAACGCCTATGAGGCGCCGGCGCCACAGCTCTGCACAGACTGGCGCGACGCGATCGACACCGCCGCGACCTCGGCAAGGCTGGGGCAGATCCTGCCGTCAGGGCTGATTGACAATCTGGTGCGCTGCAAACGTCAGGAGCTGGCCCGCCTTGCGGCAGAAAAACCCGAGACCCGCGCGACGCGCGAGATCGCCAGCTATCTTGAGACTGTCTGAGGGGGCTTGCGAGGATGCGACCAAGGCTGTTAGCTAGGCCCCGCCCCGGCCGAACAGAGGGGGACAGGCCGCAAACAGGCCGCGCCAACAACGCAAAGGCCCGACGCGCCCGCAAAGGCAAACCCCGGCAATAACCGGGGATACGACAACAGGTGAATGATGAGAATTGGAATATTGCAGAGCGGTCACGCCCCTGAGGGCCTGATTGCAGACTATGGCGACTATGGCGAAATGTTCCCGCGCCTGCTGGACGGCGGCGGGTTTGACTTTGATGTCTACAGCGTCGTTGACGGGGTGTTCCCGGATTCGATCTATGATTGCGACGGCTGGCTGGTGACCGGCTCGCGCTTTGGCGCCTATGAAGACCTGCCCTGGATCCCGCCGCTCGAGGTTCTTTTACGCGCCGCCTATGAATACCGTCTGCCGGTGGTCGGCATCTGCTTTGGCCACCAAATTCTGGCGCAGGCGCTGGGTGGACGGGTGGAAAAATTCGCCGGTGGCTGGGTGGTCGGCCCGACACAGTATCAGCTGCCGGGCGAGGACATGACCCTTTACGCCTGGCATCAGGATCAGGTCGTTCAACGCCCCGAGGGGGCCGAGGTAATCGGCCGTTCGGACACCTGTGAAAACGCGGTTCTGCGGTATCAGGACCGGGCGCTCTCGTTTCAGCCGCACCCGGAATTCGACCGTGGCTTTATTGAACATCTGATCGCCACCCGCGGGCGTGGAACCGTCCCCGAAGAGCGTCTGGAACAGGCCCGCGCCAAGCTGGGGCAGCCAATCGCGCGCGCCCGCGCGGTGCAAATGATCACGGATTTTTTCAACCAACCCCGCAGCTGAGGACGGCCCCGATGGACAGCGCAAACACATGGCTCAAGAAATTGCCGCAGGCAGCACTCGATTACATCGGCGCGCGGCGTGTCGAAGAGGTGGAATGTATCGTCTCGGACATGCCGGGCATTTCCCGGGGCAAGGCCATGCCGGCATCGAAATTTGCCCACTCGCGGCACATCTATCTGCCGGATTCGATCTTTTATCAGACCATCACCGGCGGCTGGGCGAATTTCGAGGGTGAAGAGCGTTTTACCGACCCCGACATGGTGCTGACGCCGGATTTCTCAACCGCAACAGCCGCCCCCTGGGCCGCGGATCCGACCATCCAGATCATCCACGATATTGCCGATCAGGCAGGCAATCCGGTGCCCTTTGCGCCGCGCAACGTGCTGAAAAACCTCGTCCGCCTCTATGCCGAAAAAGGCTGGGCACCGGTGGTTGCGCCCGAGCTGGAGTTTTACCTCGTCGCCCCCAACACCGACCCCACCCGCGAGGTCGAACCGCCCTTCGGGCGCTCGGGGCGCCGGGTTCCGGCCAGTCAGGGCTATTCCATGAGCGCCGTGGATGAATACGGCCCGATCATTGACGACATCTATGATTTTGCCGAGGCACAGGGGTTTGAAATCGACACCATCATCCACGAAGGCGGTGCCGGGCAGATCGAGATCAACCTGCCCCACGGCGATCCGGTGCGTCTGGCCGATCAGGTGTTCTATTTCAAACGCCTGATCCGCGAGGCCGCGCTCAAGCATGACTGCTATGCAACCTTCATGGCCAAACCGATGCAGGACCAGCCGGGCTCGGCCATGCATATCCACCATTCGATTCTGGATCTGAAGACCGGCAAAAACATCTTTTCCGACGACAGCGGCGCCGAAACTCCGGCGTTTTTCCACTTTATTGCCGGGTTGCAAACCCATTTGCCCGCGGCCACGGCAATGATCGCGCCCTATGTCAATTCCTACCGGCGCTATGTCCCCGATTATTCGGCCCCGGTCAATCTGGAATGGGCGCGGGACAACCGCACCACCGGGCTGCGGGTGCCAATCGCCCCTCCGGCGGCACGGCGGGTCGAAAACCGGCTGGCGGGGATGGATTGCAACCCCTATCTCGGCATCGCGGCCAGCCTTGCCTGCGGCTGGCTGGGCCTGCAGGCCGGGGTCATGCCGCGCCCGGAACTGAAGGGCAATGCCTACACCACCGAAGGCAGCCTGCCGCGATCTCTGCGCGAGGCGCTGATGGCTTTTGAGGCCTCCGAAGCCCTGCGAGCGGCCGTAGGAGCGGCATTTGCCGAGGTCTATGCCGCCGTCAAATGGTCCGAGCAGGACGAGTTTTTTCACGTCATCAGCCCGTGGGAACGCGAACATCTGCTGATCAATGTCTGAGCCGGGCGATGCCTGAGCCCGCCTTGCGCACCCCCCGCGCCCTCTGCCGGGCGTTGTTCGAGGCCGCGGTCAAAACCGCCCTGCCGGCGCGCATCGTTCCGGGCAATCTGCCCTCGCCGCCCAAGGGTCGCACGCTGGTCGTTGGCGCGGGCAAGGCATCCGCCGCCATGGCCCGGGCGCTTGAGGCCGTCTGGGAGGGCCCCCTCTCCGGGCTAGTGATCACGCGTTACGGCCATGAGGTCGCGTGCCGGAAAATCCGCGTCCTTGGCGCCGGCCATCCGGTGCCCGATGCCGCCGGGCAGGCGGGCAGCGCCGAAATCCTTGCGCTGGCTCAGGGCCTTGGCCCCGATGATTTGATGATTGCGCTGATCTCGGGGGGCGGGTCGGCGCTTTTGAGCCTGCCGGTAAGCGGCGTCAGCCTCAGGGACAAACAGGCGCTGAACACCGCCCTTTTACGCAGCGGCCAGCCGATTGGCGCCATGAATACCCTTCGCAAGCACCTCTCGGCAATCAAGGGCGGACGTCTGGCGCTGGCCGCTTATCCGGCGCGTTGCGAAACGCTGGCCATCTCGGATGTGCCCGGCGATGATCCGGCCACCATTGCCTCCGGGCCGACGCTGGGGGATGCCAGCACGCTGGCCCAAGCACGGGAAATCCTGCGCCCGCTGGCGACGCAACTGCCACAGACCCTGATGGCGGCGCTGAAGAACCCCGCCAACGAAACGCCCTTTCCCGACGATCCGCGGCTGGCAGACAGTCACGCGCGGATCATTGCCGCGCCGATGATGTCCCTTGCCGCCGCGGCCGATCTGGCACGCGCGAACGGCTATCAGGCGATCATCCTTGGTGATGCAATCGAGGGCGACGCCGAGGTGGTCGCCCGCGACATGGCAAAAACGGCGCTGGCCATGCAGAAACGGCAGCGCCGGGTCGCGCTGATCTCGGGTGGGGAAACCACCGTCACCCCACGGGGGCACGGCAGCGGCGGGCGAAATGTGCAGTTCCTGATGGCGCTGGCCAAGGCCCTGAAGGGGGCCCCCGGCATCGTTGCCTTGGCCGCTGACACCGATGGTGTGGACGGCAGCGCCGAAATTGCCGGTGCGCTGATCGACCCCGACACCCCGGCGCGCGCCGAAACGCTGGGGTATCCACTGGCGGCGGCGCTGGCTGCAAACGATGGTCACGGATTTTTTGCCCGCCTTGACGATCAGGTCGTGACCGGCCCGACCCTGACCAATGTCAACGATTTCCGAGTCATCCTGATCACCCCCTGAAGCACCGGCATTTTTGGCGACATTGGGGAAAAACCGCGCCTTGCACAAAGAAGCCGGTGGATTTCCGTCGCCCCTTGTCTTACAGTTTTTCCGAAACAAAAATTCGGAAAACCAAAACATGCCAACGCTTACCACCTCGGTCTATGACGCCGAACCCATTCCGCAGGACGCCCGCGACGAGGTTCAGTCGCTGCTTAAATCCGGCGATCTCTTCCGTTATACGGCACCGCTTGGGACGCCGGCGCCGGTGACCCGTCTTGAGCAGGATTTTGCCGCCCTTATGGGGGTAAAATACGCGCTGGCGCTGAACTCGTGCTCATCGGCGATCTTTCTGTCGCTGGCGGCGCTGGGGATTCGCCCCGGCGATCGGGTTCTGATCCCGGCCTTCACCTTTGCCGCCGTCCCCTCGGCCGTCATCCACGCCGGAGCGCAGCCGATTCTGGTCGAGGTGGGGGATGATTACCGCATCGACCTTGATGATTTTCGCGCCAAGCTCAGCCCGCAGGTCGCCGCCGTGGTAATCTCGCACATGCGCGGGCAGACCTCGGACATGGACGCCATTCTGGAGCTGTGCGCGCGCGCCAACGTGCCGGTGATCGAGGATGCGGCCCATTCCCTCGGCACCCTCTGGAACGGGCAGAAGATCGGCACGCTGGGCAAGGTCGGCTGTTTTTCCTTCCAGTCCTACAAGCTGGTCAATGGCGGCGAAGGGGGCATGCTGATCACTGATGACGATGATGTCATCGCCCACGCCATCATCATGTCCGGCGCCTATGAGCACAACTGGCAAAAGCACCTGACCGGCAGCAACGCCTTTGCCAAAGTCCAGAATGCGCTGCCGCTTTATAACCTGCGGATGAACAACCTGTCGGCGGCCGTCATTCGCCCGCAACTGGCCGAGATTCCACGGCGCGTACGCGACGGGCGCGCCAACCACGACCATGTCGCCGCGCGCCTGAATGCCTCGCCATATATCGAGGTTCCGCCGCCCCTGCCGCAAGAGTTGCGCGCCCCTGATTCGATTCAGTTCAATCTGGTAAATTTTTCCGAATCCGAAGCGCGCCGTCTGATGGCCGAAACCAAGCGCAGTGGCGCCCCGGTGTCGGTCTTTGGGCTGCACGAGGACAACGCCCGAGCCTTCTGGAACTGGCACTTCATCGGCAATATCCCGGAGCTGCCGAAAACCCGCGCGATGCTGATGAAGGCCTGTGACATGCGCCTGCCCGCCCGTCTCAGCCGGCCTCAACTGGACGCGATTGCCGACAGCGTGCTCGGCGCTGTGGCCACGATCAAGGCGCCAGCGACCAACCTTCAACGCGCAAGGTCGGCCTGAGCCACGGCATTTCCTGCAGACACGGATCAACGACCAGACCCTGCAGCAACGGGCGCAACCGCGCCGCCATGTCATGCGGCACGGGGTTGGCCGAATCGCGCCGCGCGAACAGGGAAATCCGGCGCGACAGCGGCTGAAATGGCAACGGCATCACGTCCACCCCCTTGCGAAACCGCTGCGCTCGCGTCACCCCCAGCGGGGTCGTGATCGTCCAGCCCGCGCCGCTGGCCACCATCGCCATGATGGCGTGGTAGCTGTCCAGCTCGAACCGCCGCGGGATGTCAAGATCGAGGATCTTGAGATGCGCGTCGATCTGGCGGCCCATCATCTGACGTGAGGAATAGCGAATGAACGGCAGATCCAACAGCGCCGCCAGAATATCCGCGTCCGAATCCATATCTGGATCGACGCATCCCGGTGGCGCGGCCACCAGAAACGGATCGGTCAGCAGCGGGTGGACCTCCATCCACTCGGCCGACAGGTCAAGATCCGCAGCCACGATCACGTCCAGCGTCCGGCTTTCCAGCATCTCGGCCAGACGATAACTGGCGCCGGTCTCCAGCACGAAATGACAGGTGCCAAGGTCGGCGCTCATCTCCGACAACAGACGCGGAGTCACGTCGGCGTCAAAATCCTCGATCATGCCAAGGCGCAATTGCCGCAGGCGGCTCATGTCCAAGGAGGTCAGTTCCGAGCGCGCCGCAAGGACCTCGCCATCGATGACCCGGGCGCGGCGCAGAAACAAACGCCCGGCCGCGGTCAGGCTGACCGGGCGCGCGCCACGGTCAAGCAGGCGCATCCCCAGCGCGGTCTCGAGATTGCTCAACTGCTGGCTGACCGTCGAGGGGCTGGCCCCCAGACGCGCCGCGGCCTGCGAGATCGAACCGGCCTCGATCGTCGCCAGAAAAATCTCGACACCCCAGAGGGTCAATCGGGTCTGAGGGTCCGCCATCCGCCGCGCCGCGCTCAGAGCTGGTTCAGCTTGGCTTGCAGCGCCGCAAGCTGCCGCTTGATCTCGTCCAGATCCTCCGCTGCCGGGGTGGGCGGGTCGGGAACCTCTTTCTTGCCCCAGTTTCCCATCATCGCGGCCATGAATTCCTGCTGTTTTTTCTGCCAGCCCTCAAAACCGCCAAAGGCCGCCATGGGGTCGGGCAGCGCTGTCTGGAGGTTTTCGATCAAATCTGCCTGCTGGCGCTTTAACAACTCAAAGGAATTGGCCAGAAACTCGGGAACAAAGCTTTGGGCAGTGTCGGTGTATGAACGCACGAGATCGGTTAACACGTTGATTGGTAACATGTTTTCGCCCTTGGATTCGTGCTCGGTGATGATTTGCAACAGGTATTGACGGGTCAGGTCGTCACCGGTTTTCAGGTCGACAATGGAAACGTCCCGCCCGGCCCGGATAAACCCGGCGATATCCTCCAGCGTCACGTAATCGCTGGTTTCGGTATTATACAACCGCCGGCTGGCGTAGCGTTTGATCAATAGCGGCGGCTTGGCATCGGTCATGGGGCGGGCCTTTCATGTTGCACCGCAGCAATGCTAGCGCAGAAAGGCACAAAAAAAAAGAGCGGGCGCAATGGCCCGCTCCAGAGTATCACCAACAGGGAGGAAATGGTGATGGGAAATCGTGATCAGGCGGCTTTCGCCGTGGCCTTTTTCGCTGCAGGCGCAGCCTGTGCGGTGGCCTTTTTGACCGCCGCCGTGGTTTCGGCCTGCACCTCTTTGCCAGCGGCCAGCATCAGTTCGACAGTGTCCATCTGGGCCTTTTTGGCAACTTCGGCAAAGGCGGCGACATGCTCGGAGGCGGCCTCGACCGACGCCGAAGCAAACTCGGCAATCGCCTTGGAATAATCGGCCGGCTCGTCATGGGCGGTCGAAACGGTGGCGAACTTGTCCAGCGTTTCCTTGGTCCATTTGCTGGAAATCTCGGCGTTTTTCGCGGCGGCCTCGAGGGCGACCTTGCTGAATTTCTCACCCAGAGCGGCGCTGGTCTTGAAGGCGTTGTTGAACATGTTCATGTCAACGGGCAGGTCGTCGAACATTTTCATGAACGGGTTCTCAAAAGAAGTCTTGGCCATTTTCTTTCTCCAGGGAAAGGGGTTTCTATGCGTCTGAACCCCATATAGACGCTGCATCGCGGCATTTCAAGAGAAAAATGCTGCAACGCAGCATATTGCCAGTTTTTACCAGGGAATCAAGGTATTGGCTTGGCTGTCACATAGGATCCCGGGGCCGGTTCGATCACCGGATGGGTGGAATCTCCCAGGTTTCGCGCCGCCACCATCGCTCCCGAGCGCCGTCCCAGCCATTCGGCCCAGCGCGGCCACCATGAGCCGGCATGGAAACTGGCCCCCGCCTTCCAGCTTGCCGGATCCTTCATCGGCGTGGCGTTGGTGTAATGGCCGTATTTGTTGCGCGACGGCGGGTTGACGATGCCGGCAATGTGGCCGCTTTCGGACAGGATAAAGGTCTTGCTGCCGCGCATCTTGTTCAGGCCAACAAACGAGCTTTGCCATTTGGCGATGTGATCGGTCTCGCAGGCGATGGCGCAGATCGGCGTCTTGATCTCGGTCAGATCGAGGGTCTCGCCCAGCACCGTCAGTGTACCTTTGGACAGCTTGTTGTCCACGCAAAGGTCATGCAGATATTCCCGCGCCAGCCGCGCCGGCAGGTTGGTTCCGTCACCGTTCCAGTAAAGCAGATCAAAGGCCGGCGGCGCCTCGCCCATCATGTATGAGCGGATCGCCGGAGCATAGACCAGATCGTTGGCGCGCAGATACGAAAACGTTCGCTGCAGAAAAAACGAATGCAGATAGCCCTTGCGCGCGACCTCGTCGTCGATCCCGCCAAGGAAATCCTCGTCCAGAAACACCCCCATTTCGCCGGGGTCGGTAAAATCCGCAAGGGCAGTGAAAAAGGTCGCGGCGCGCACCGATTTGTCGCCGGTTCTGGCCATGTAGGCCAGAGTCGCGGACAGCAGCGTTCCGGCGATGCAATAGCCGACCACATTCACCTGCTCCTGTGCGGTGATCGCCTTGACCTCGTTGATCGCACTCAGGAACCCCTCCTGAATATAGGTATCGATCCCGACATCCGCATAAGAGGCATCGGGGTTGACCCAAGAGACCACGAACAGGGTAAAACCCTGCTCGGTGATCCATTTGATCAGGCTGTTCTGGGCCTTTAGATCGAGGATATAGAATTTATTGATCCAAGGTGGAAAGATGATCAGCGGCGTCTTGTGAACTCGTGCGCTGGTCGGGGCGTATTGGATCAGCTGGAACATGCGGTTCTGAAACACGACCGCACCCTCGGTGGTGGCGATGTTGCCGCCAACCTCAAAGGCGTCGGGATCGGCCAAGGTCACGGCCAGCGCGCCATCGTGGGTCTCGATATCACGTACGAGGTTCTCCAGCCCGTCAACCAGCGATTGCCCATTGGTCTGAACGGCACGCTCCAGCGCATCTGGATTCGAGCCCAGAAAATTGGCCGGCGACATCAAATCGACGATCTGGCGGGCGAAAAAATTCACCCGCTGCCGGTCATGCTCCTTGAGCCCCTCAAGCCCGCCAATCGCGTTTTCGATGGCCTCGGCGCTCATCAGATATTGCTGTTTGAGGAAATTGAAATACGGGTGGGTGGTCCACATTTCGTTCTTGAACCGCCGGTCCGCCGGGGTCGGATCCTCGGGAACCATCTGCCCCTTGGCCAGACTTTCCTGCGCTGCGACCCAATGTTTCAGCGACTTGCCCCAGTATGAGACCTGCTGCTCGATGATTTTCGAGGGGTTGGTCATCATCTCGGAAAGATAGGCGGCCGCGGCTTTGGCATAAAGGTCCTGCCCCGGCCCCTCAAGAGCGGGAGACTTGTCGCGCTGCGCGGCAAGGGCGTTGACCAGTCGCTGCGTCAGCGCCTCGATCTTTTGCAGATTGGCGTTCAACGTCTCGATGTTGCGCTCCGGGGTCACATTTTTCGCAGACATTTTATGCAATTGCTCCTGACCAACACTTGTGCATTATAAGCCCCACCACATATCCCATGTAAAGGCAGCGCTGGGGATCGGCCGGACAACAGGCCGATCGGACCATCGCCGGACCATCTGAACGAGCCATCTGAATCGGGTTAATAGACATGAACAAGAATTTTGCAACCTACGACATGTTCGAAAGTTACCGACAGGGCAGCGCGTGGCTGGGGGCCAGCGCCAAGGCATTCTGGTCGAACCCCGTCTTTGGCTTGTCGCCAAGCCCGGTGCCCGCCACCCTTGCCGCCTGGGGAGAGGTGACCGAACACGCCTTTTCACGGATGGTAGCCAAGCCGGACTGGGGGATTGAATCCATCGTCACCCCCGGCGGCCACGAATATGTGGTGCGGGTCGAGAAAGTTCTTGAAAAACCGTTCGGAGACCTGATCCATTTCGCCGTCGAGCGCCCGCAGCCTGCCCCGCGCCGGGTGTTGCTGATCGCGCCGATGTCGGGCCATTACGCGACCCTGTTGCGCAAAACCGTCCACAGCCTGCTGCCCGATTGCGAGGTCTATATGACCGACTGGCACAATGCGCGGGACATTCCGGTGTCCAAGGGCACGTTCGACATCGAGGACTTCACCCTCTATCTGGTTGAGTTCATGCGCCATCTGGGGCGCGACACGCATGTCATCGCGGTCTGCCAGCCGGCGCCGCTGGCGCTGGCCGCCACGGCGCGGCTGGCCGAAGACGACCCGGACAACCAGCCCCGCAGCCTGACCCTGATCGGCGGGCCCATCGATCCCGATGCGGCGGCCACCGACGTCACCGATTTCGGCCGACGCGTGACCATGGGCCAGCTCGAACGCTCGGTCATCCAGCGGGTCGGGGTCAAGCACAAGGGCTTTGGCAGGCTGGTCTATCCGGGGGCGGTGCAGCTGTCCTCGTTCATCTCGATGAATCTCGAGACCCACATGCAGGCCTTTGCCCGACAGATCGCCAATGTCGCCCGCAATCAGGCCGCCGAGCATGACCGGCACAATGATTTTTACGACGAGTATCTGGCAGTGATGGACATGACCGCCGAATTCTACCTCTCAACTGTCGAGCGCATCTTCAAGGGGCGCGAGATTGCTGACAACCGATTCAGCATCAAAGGCAGACCCGTGGATTTTTCCCGTATCACCCGCACCGCGGTCAAGACCGTCGAAGGGATGGAGGACGATATCACCGCGCCGGGCCAGTGCATCGCCGCACTGGATCTGCTGAGCGGGCTGGATGCCAGCAAAAAGGCCAGCCACCTCGAACCCGGTGCCGGGCATTACGGGATCTTTGCCGGCAAAGCGTGGCGCCGGAACATCCGCCCGCTGGTGCTGGATTTCATCGACGCAAATTCCGGCGCGCCGCGTAATCCCTCCTGACGGGTCCTCCCGACCGGAATCACTCCAGCCAGATCGGGTTCGACCACGCCTTTTTGCCGTCCGCGTCAATCAGCGTCACCCGGCACCACGGACTGCCCTCAAGGCGGTTCAGGGGCAGCTTGGCCTCGGTCAGCCCAGAGCCCACAGAGACCGCGGTGCTGACCCCCGCCCCCATGAGGGTGATCGCCCCAACCGGGCCCGTGCGCACGTGGACATGGCGATCGTCCAGCCACAGATCGACGAACTCGGGTCCGCATGACGCATAGCTTGCCCCCGCCTTCAGCGCCGCCAGCAGCGCCTCCGGCGTGTTTTCCTCGGCCTTGACCATGGTCCAGCCGCCAAAAGCATCGTAATTATCATGGTGGAAATGCGCATCATCCGTGGCGATGAAATCCAGCCGACGGCCGGAATTGGCCAGAAAATCCGCCGTGTGCAGGCCGCGCCCGCGATCGCATTCCACCTCGGAGCCGTGGTTGTAGACCTCGACCGCATGGGCCGCCCTGATCGACAGCGCGTCCCGTTCGCTCAGACCCGACCATTCCGGATGCACAAGAACGACATAGGCCCCCGCCGCCGCCGCCCGCGCGGCAATCTCGGGACCGCTTTCCTGATCGTCTACGGGCACGAAAAACGGCGAATTGGAGGGAGCAAAATCCAACGGCAGACCCAGCGCCAAAATATGCCAGAGCGCGCCATTGTCCATGGCACCGGAATGCAGCTCGGCCCCGATAATGGTGGTGAACCCGTCCTGACGAAAGGTGCGCGTATCGGCGATCGGGTAATCGAAAAGCCCGACAAAATGTTCGGTCAGCGCAAGGAAATCATAGCCCTGCGCCCGATAGCGCGCACAAACCTCCGCAACCTCGAGCGCCCCGTCAGAGAGGGTCGAATGGGTGTGCAGGTTGCCCTTGAAAAAGCGACCGGGATTGGCAAAAGCGGCTGGGTGCATGGGGGTCTCCATAACGGCAGGATCTGATTCGCGGCCTTCTACCGCATCAGTGTGACATGTGTGTCACGCGCGAAAGCGGCTGAAATCCGGCGCTCTCTTGGCCAAAAACGCCGAGATACCCTCCGCCGCCTCGGCTCCGCCCTGTGCATTGGCCATGGCAACACGCTCGGCCTGCATCTGCCGGGTCAGATCGTTTTGCCGCGCCGACTGCGCCAGCGTCTTGATCGTCGCCAGCGCCTCGGGGCCACGGCGAAACAGCCGCTCGGCCAGCTCTAGCGCGACGCTCTCGCACTGCCCCGGCTCGGCAAGGCTGTTAACCGCCCCCAGCGTGAACAGGCGCTCGCAGGATATCCGGTCGCCAAGCATCAGGATCTCGTTGACCAACTGGCGCGGGGCGAATTCCGACAGAAAGGACGTACCACCACCATCCGGGGTCAGTCCGACCCGAACGTAGCCCATCGAGAAACTGGCGCTGCGCGCGGCCACGATCAGATCGCAGGCCAGCGCCAGAGAGGCCCCGGCCCCCGCTGCGCCCCCCTCGATTGCGGCGATCACCGGGCGCGGACAGGCGCGGATCGCCGCGATCACCTCATGCAACCGTCCGATGGCGGCCATGCGCGCGTCAACCGACATCTCGGCGCGCGTTTTCAGGACATTCAGATTGCCGCCCGCACAAAAATATCCGCCCGCGCCGGTCAGCACCACCGCCGCAATTCCCGGGTCATCCGCAGCACTGTTCAGGGCCGCGATCAGCCCGTCGTAAAATTCCGGAGACAGGGCGTTGCGCGTTTTCGGAGCGTTGTTGACCACCCTCAGCGCCACGCCGGTACGTTCAATCAGGACCGGCTGGCTCATGTCGCTTCTCCCAGCCGGATATAGCGGCTGAGGTGGTAATCCCCGTCGCCCATCTCGTGGCCGATCATAATCAGGCGTTTGACATAATGGCCCAGCGGGTATTCCCATGTCATGCCCATGCCGCCGTGCATCTGCACCGCCTCTTCGGCAACAAGGGTGCCGACCTCGGCAACGGTATATTTCGCCGCCGACAGGGCGCGCGCGGTCGCGATCCCGTCGGTGGTATCGCCAGAGAGCGCGGCGGCGGCGTTGATGACCGCGGCGCGGGCCTGTTCAATCTCCAGAACCAGAGTGGCCATGCGGTGCTGCAGCGCCTGAAAGCGGCCAATCGGTTGGCCAAACTGCTTGCGCGTGCGCAGATATTCAAGGGTCATGTCGCGGATGACATCCATCAGGCCGACCGCCTCGGCGCTGAGGCACATGACCCCGCGCCCCAGCACCGATTGCAGCGGTGCCCACGCCTGCCCGGCACGCCCGATCAGCGCCGTTTCCGGCAGGGTGACATCGCCAAGCGTGATATCGCTGACCCGCCCGCCATCAATGGTCTGACTGCTTTGCAGGGTAACCCCGTCTTTTGGCCCGTCCATCTCAAGCAAAAACAGAGACAGCCCGTCCTTATCCCCCGGTACGCCACTGCTCCGGGCCGAACAGATCAGAAAATCGGCACTTTCGGCGGCGCGCACCACGGATTTTTTCCCGTTCAGCACCCAACCGCCATCGGTTTTTCGGGCGGTGGTCTCGATATGGGTCGGATCCCAGCCGTCATTGGCCTCAAAATGCGCAAGGGTGGCCTGTTTTTCGCCCGAAACCAGCCCGGCGAGATGTTCTTTTTGCCCCGACTTCGTTTTCGGGTCTGCCGCTTGCGCCAGCGCACCCCCGGCCAGCACCGCACTGGCCAGCAACGGCTCGACGATCAGGCCGCGTCCGACGGCCTCAAACACCACCATCAGATCAAACCCTGCACCGCCATAGCCGCCGTCCCGGGGGTCAAACAACGCCCCATGCACGCCGAGATCGGCCAGCGCCCGCCATTTTTCAGGGGCGTATCCCGGAACCCCGGCGCCGGCAGCCAGACGCGCGTCCAGCGGGTAATCCTGCGCGACAAAGCGCGTCAGCGTATCGGCCAGCATCCGCCGCTCATCGGTCTGTTGGAAATCCATGCTATAACCCCAGCATCATCTTGCTGATGATGTTTTTCTGAATTTCGTTTGAGCCGCCAAAAATACTGATCTTGCGGTTGTTGAAATACTGCCGGGCGACGGGGGCGGCGTAATCGGGACCCAGCGTCGGACCGTTATAGCCCGGCTCAAACGCCTCGGGCTGAAAGGGCGCGGCATAGGCGCCCAGCGCCTGACGTTTCAGGGCGTCGATCTGCTGGCGAATCTCGGTGCCCTTGATCTTTAACATCGAGCTTTCAACCCCTACCGAGGCCCCGTTCCCCGAGTCGTTTCCAGCCCCCTGCGCAGCGTTCCACAGGATGTGCAAATTGGCGATCCGCGCGTTGTTCAGAGCAATCTCGGCGCGAGCCATGCGCGCCGCAAACAGCGGGTCCTGCGCCAGCGGGCGCCCGGCGCGGTGCTGATCGGCAGCGATCTGTTTCAGTTCCTCCAGCGCCACCATGGAAAAGCCGATCCCGGCGATATTCGTGCGCTCATAGGTCAGCAGGTATTTGGCATAGGTCCAGCCCTTGTTTTCCTCTCCGACCAGATTTTCCACCGGCACCCGCACATCGGTAAAAAAGACATCGTTGACCTCATGCGTGCCCTCAAGCAGCAGGATCGGTCTGACCTCGACACCGGGGGTGGTCATATCCACCATCAGAAACGAAATCCCCTGCTGTGGTTTGCCCTCGTTTGAGGTGCGCACAAGGCAGAAAATCATGTTGGCGTACTGGCCAAGCGTCGTCCATGTCTTTTGCCCGTTCAGGATATAATGGTCCCCCTCGCGCACGGCCCGCATCTTGAGACTGGCCAGATCCGAGCCCGCCCCCGGTTCGGAATAGCCCTGACACCACCAGTCCGAGCCATCCAGAATGCGCGGCAGCCAGGTCTTCTTTTGCGCCTCGCTGCCGTATTTGATCAGGACAGGCGCCAGCATAGACAGGCCGAACGGGACGACGCGCGGGGCATAGGCGCGGCAACATTCCTCTTCAAAAATATGGCGCTGGATCGGGGACCAGCCGGTGCCGCCGTATTCCTTGGGCCAATGGGGCGCCAGCCAGCCCCTACCGTTGAGAGTGCGGTGCCAGCCCTCCATATCGGCCTTGGTCAGGCGCTGGCCCCGACGGACCTTGTCCGCCAGCGCCGGGTCGAGATTGTGGCGTAACCAGTCGCTGACCTCGGTCTGAAAGGCGCGCTCATCAGGGCTCAGGCTCAGGTCCATTTCGGGGCTCCCGTCAGGTTTGTCACACTTCTGTCCGCTTGTTCAGATCGTCAAGGCTGCTCCCCTCGGCGACCAGGTCCACCAACAGGTCCGAGGCGCGCCAGAACTGCGGATCCTCGCGTGCATAGTCCCGCAGCCGCCCGAGAATCACCTCCGGCCCGACCATGTCGGCATATTTCATCGGCCCGCCCCGCCAGCGCGGAAATCCATAGCCGTAAATCAGCGTCACATCGATATCCAGAGGCCGCAACGCGATTCCTTCGGCCAGAATATTGCAGCCCTCGTTGATCATCGCCGCCAGATAGCGGTTCTGGATTTCAGCATCGCTGAAGGTGCGCGGCGTGATCCCCTTTTTGGCGCGCTCCTGATCTATGATTGCCAGAACCTCGGGATCCTCGACGCCGGTGCGCGCGCCTTCGTCATAGCGATAATAGCCGCGTCCGGTTTTCTGCCCGAACCAGCCCCGCTCGCAAATCCGGTCGGCGATTTCGACATAGCGTTCCTCGGGCGGCCGGGTTGGTGCCTTGCGCTTGCGCGTCGCCCAGCCGATATCGCCGCCGGCCAGATCGCTGACCTGATAGGGGCCCATGGGATAGCCAAAGGCACGCAATGCCGCGTCGATCTGATACGGAGAGGCGCCGTCCTCGACCATGTAATCGGCCGCGCGCCGGTATGTCGCCAGCATCCGGTTGCCAATAAAGCCATCGCACACCCCGGCGCGCACCGCCACCTTGCCCAGTTTTTTTGCCAGCGCAAACGCACTGACGACAACATCGTCGCTAACCTTTGCGGGGACGACAATCTCCAGCAACTTCATGATGTTGGCCGGGGAAAAGAAATGCAGCCCGATGACATCCCCGGGCCGCGAGATCCCGGCTGCAAGGGTGTTGATATCCAGATACGAGGTGTTGCTGGCCAGAATTGTGCCGGGCCGCGTGACCTGATCCAGCCGGGCAAAGACCTGCTGTTTCACCGCCATGTCCTCAAACACGGCCTCGATGACAAGATCCGCGTCACCAAGGGCCGCGTAATCGGTAGCGCCCTGCCAGCGGCCCATCGCGGCGTCTTTTTCGGCCGCACTCATCCGGCCCTTGGCGACGTTTCGCTGAAACACCTTTTCAACCGCGGCGCGCCCGTGCGCAAGGCTGTCCGCGTCGCGTTCGATCATCGTGACCGGCAGGCCCGCGTTCAGGATCGCCACCGCGATTCCGGCCCCCATGGTGCCCCCGCCAACCACGCCCAGACGGTTCAGGGGGCGGGGCTTTGCGCGGCTGGCCTCGGGGATTCTGGCGGCCTGACGCTCGGCAAAAAAGGCGTGGATCATGCCCTTGGACTGGTCCGAAGCAAGGCACTCCATGAAGGCGGCGCGCTCAAGGCGCATCCCCTCGTCAAACGGCACGCGCGCGGCAGCCTTGATGCAATCCACGATCTTGAACGGCGATTTCTGCCCGCGGGCCCGGCTTTGCAACCGGGTCAGACGCTCAGCAATGGCGGCATCATAGGCGGCCATGTCAGCAAACCCCGTGCCCAGCTTGCTGGTGGGACGCACCAGCGCCCCCTCAAGGATCAGACGCACCGCAAAGGCCTGTGCGGCAGCAGGCAAATCGCCGCTGTCGCAGACCTCGTCGAGAACCCCGATCTCCAGCGCCTTGGCCGCAGATATCGGCGTTCCTGACAGCATCATATCCAGCGCCGGTGCCGCCCCGGTCAGGCGCGGCATCCGCTGGGTTCCGCCAGCGCCCGGCAACAGGCCGAGGTTGACCTCGGGCAGACCAAGGCGCGCCGCGGCATCGGCAATCCGGTAATGGGCCGCCAGCGCGATCTCATAGCCACCGCCCAGTGCGGTGCCATGCAGCGCCGCGATCACCGGCTTGGGACAATCCTCGATCGACTGGCAAACGTCCGGCAGCAGCGGCGCCTGCGGCGGGGTACCGAACTCGCGGATATCGGCCCCGGCCGGAAAGGTACGCCCGGCGCCGATAAGGATCACCGCCTTGACCTCGGGATCACCACCGGCAAGCGAAATTCCCTTGGCCAGACCTTGTCGCACGGCAAGGCCCAGTGCATTGACCGGCGGGTTGTCCACCGTGATCACCGCCACCCCGGCGTTGATGGCAAGCGAGACATTCTGGCTGAGTTCGGTCATCTTTTCTTTCCCCTTCAAACCGCGGCAAGACCGCCATCGACGGACAGGGTCTCGCCGGTCATGAAACTGTTGTCAGCGTGGGCGGCAAACAGGATCGCCTGCACCACCTCGTCCACCTGCCCGATCCGCCCCATGGGAATCCCCCGGGTCAGCGCCGTTTCCGCCGCCTCGCGCCCGGCCGGGGCCGCATCCAGATAATCCGTCAGCATCGCCGTATTGGCAAACGAGGGGCAGACGGCGTTGATGCGCACCCCTTTGCGACCATATTCCGCCGCCGCCGAGCGGGTCAGGCCGATAACCCCGTGCTTGGCCGCCGCATAGATCCCCAGAAACGGCGAGCCGACCAGACCTGCCGCCGAAGCGATATTGACGATCGCCGCCGGGGTGCCCTCTTCGGCAAAGCGCGCGGACATCACCGGCAGTTGCGCCTGCAGGGCATAAAAAACCCCCATAAGGTCAACATCGATCACCTGACGGGCCAGCGCCGGATCGGTCTCGGGGATGCGCTGCATGGGACAGACGATTCCGGCATTGTTCACCGCAATATCCAGCCGTCCGTACTTGGACAGGGCGAGGTCCACCAGCGCATCATGGCTGGCCGGATCGCGCACATCGCCGGCCAGCCAGACCACATCCCCCGGCATCGCCTCGGCTACCGCCTGCAGCGCATCACCGTCGAGGTCGGACAGCACCAGCAATGCGCCGCGCTCGGAAAAGACCTCGGCGGCGCGGCTGCCAAAGCCCCCGGCCGCGCCGCTTAACAGCACCGTTTTTCCGTCAAATCGCATCCCTGTCCCCTTTGCTTTGTCGCTGTCAGAACAGCTGGTTGGCCATCGCTGCCAGCACCGGAATGGCCTTGGCCATTTCGCGTGCCCGTGTCGGGTTGCTGGCGTTGCCGTCATGCGCCCGCCGCACGACTCCTTGCAGGATTGCGGCAAGGCGGAAAAACGCAAAAGCCAGATAAAAATTCCAGTTCTCGATCCTGTCGATGCCACGGCGCGCGCAATAGGCGGCAACGTATTCGTCCTCATCCGGCAGGCCAAGCGCCTGCCGATCCAGCCCGCCAAGGCCGCGCATTCCCGCCTGATGCGGCAGGCGCCATTGCATACATTGATAGGCCAGATCCGCCAGCGGGTGACCGAGGGTGGACAACTCCCAGTCCAACACCGCAAGGACCTCGGCACTGTCGGGGGCAAAGATCATGTTGTCCAGCCGATAATCCCCGTGAACCAGCGTCGTCACCCCGTCATCGGCGGGCATATGGGCCTGCAACCAATCGATCAGCCGGTCCACATCGGGGTTCGGTACCATGACCGAGGCGCGATACTGCTTGACCCAGCGCCCGGTCTGGCGGGCAAAATAATTCCCCGGGCGGCCGAAATCCGACAGGCCGACGGCAGCGACATCAACGTTGTGAAGGGCCGCCAGTGTCTTGTTCATGCCGTCATAGATCGCTCGGCGCTCCGAGCGGTCCAGTTCAGGCAGCGCCGGATCCCAAAAGATCCGCCCCCGCAGGTAATCCATCACGAAAAACATCCGCCCCAGAGGGTTGTCCGCATCGGCAAGGTGGATCATCGCCGGCACCGGCACATCGGTTTCCCCGAGGGCCCGCATGACGCGATACTCGCGGTCCACCTGATGGGCCGATTTCAACAGCTTTCCGGGGGGCTGCGCGCGCAGCACATATTCGCCCGAGCGCGCCTTCAGATGATAGGTCGGGTTTGACTGGCCAGTGCCGAATTTCGAGACCGAGACCGGCGGCTGGAACCCCGGCACATGCGCCGCCAGATAGGGACCGAGGGCGGCGATCTGATCATCCTGCGCGTGCTCAGTCACCGGCGGCCCCCTTTGCCTTGGCGGTTTTTTCAGCCGCCTCTTTCATCACATGCAGCACCACCTGCTCGGCCACCAGCGCCGGGGTCTCGATCCCCTCGATCTCAACGGTGCTCTGATAGCGGCACATATAGCGCCCAGGCTGCTTTTCGACCGCCTCCAGCAGCCTGACCGAGGCACGGATACGCGCCCCCACCGGCACCGGGTTCAGAAACCGCACCTTGTTGAGGCCATAGTTGATGGTCATTTCCTTGTCGCCGATCTCGGGAAAAACCTGATGACCGAGATGGCTGAGCAACGACAGGGTCAGAAACCCGTGCGCGATGGTCCCGCCATAGGGGGTCTCAGCGCGGGCGCGGACGGGGTTCACGTGGATGAACTGGTGGTCCTCGGTCACATCGGCAAAGGCATCAATGCGCGCCTGATCGATCAACAGCCAGTCCGAATGCCCCAGCATCTGGCCAGAAAGGGCAACGAATTCCTCGATCGAGACCATCGCCTACTCCAATGCCGACTGGAATAGGTTGGGCGCCGTCTCAAGATGGATCCCCCCGCAAAGCGGCAGGACCGCGCCGGTCACATAGCTGCCGCCTTTTCCGCACAGAAACAGGGTGGCGGCGGCAATATCCTCGGGCGCGCCCACCCGCCCCAGCGGCACATCGGCACCAACCTTGGCGGCCATGGCATCGTCGGCGGTGGCGAACGCCGTCATTTTCGAGCGGAACGGCCCCGGCGCAAAGGCGTTAACGGTGATGCGCTGACCTGCCAGCTCCTTGCCCAGAATACGGGTGATCTGATGCACCGCCGCCTTTGAGGCCGCATAGGAATAGGCACCATCCCCCATGGCAACCGAGCCCATCACCGAGCCAAGGTTGATGACCCGCGCCGGATCGGCATCGCTGGCCGCCGCCCTGAGGTCGGGCAACAGCGCCTGAGTCAGATGAAACAGCCCGGCCACGTTGACGCCCATGACCTTTTGCCACGCTGAGTGGGGAAATTCGTCCAATGGCGCCCCCCAGGTGATTCCGGCGTTGTTGACCAGAATATCCAGCCGCCCGGTGCGCTCCCGCAGCTCGGCAACGATAGCGTCAATTCCCGCTTCGCTGCCAACGTCGCCCTGAAAGGCCTCGACCGATCCGGACATCCCAAGGGCGTTAATCTCATCCGCCGCCGCCTCGACTGCGGGCAGCTTGCGCGAGCAGATCAGGACCCGCGCGCCCCCCATGGCCAGAGCCTCGGTCACCATGCGGCCGATGCCGGTGCCGCCCCCGGTGACCAGCGCGACCTTGCCGGTCACCCCGAAAAGCTGGTTCAAGTTCATCTCATCCCCCCTGCGATTCAACCGCATCCATTTCGGCGCGCCCATTTTCGGCGCTTTCAATCCGGCGTTCCCAATCCATAGATTGACAACATACCAATCAGTATGTTTCTGTTCGCCATCACTTGTAAAGACCAAATCGCAGCACCGAACACAGTTAGAGAGAGCCCTCAGGATCGTGGTATCAGCCTCCCCCGAAAAACGCCCCAAGGCGCCGCCCGAGCAGGTTCTGGACGCCGCCGCCGCCTGTTTCATGGAAAAAGGCTATTCCGGCACCTCTCTGGATGACGTGGCCCGGCACATGGGCGCCACCAAGGGGCGGATCTATCACTATTTCGGCTCGAAATCCGAGCTGATGCACGCGGTGCGCAAACGGGCCATGGAAATTAACTTTGCGGTCATCCGCCCGGCCTATGACAGCGCTCTGCCGCCGGGGCAAAAATTCCGCGAGATGGCCTTTGCCCATGCGCTGAACATGATGGAGGAACAGGCCTATCAAAAGGCGCTGTTTGACAGCCTGCACCTGCATATCACCGCTGGCAAGGGCGCCCGGCTGAGCCCCGGCAACGACGCCCTGATGGCGGAATTCATCGCCGATCGCCGCGCCTTTGAGGACATGTTCCGCGACGTCCTCAGGCAGGGACGCGCCAGCGGCGAGTTTCACTACGGGACACTCTCCTACACGCTGCACACGACGCTGACCATGCTGAACTCGACCATCTACTGGTACAGTCCCCGCCCCGACGAAAGCCACGCCGACCGGCAGCGAATCGCACACGAAATCGTCACCATGGCCCTCGGCGCGCTGGGGGCCACAGCCATTACAAACGACCAAAGGACAAGCCCATGATGAATCTTGGAATAACCGACCGGCTGCAGCCGATTCTGGACAAGGTGAAGGCCATGGTCCAGGACGAGATCGCACCGCTGGACGACGAATTTCTGGCCGAGGTGAATGTCGGCGACCGTTGGCAATATACCCCCCGCCAGACCGAAATCCTCGAAGGGCTGAAGGCCAAGGCACGCGCCGCCGGGCTGTGGAACTTTTTCCTGACCGACAGCGCCCGGGGGTTTGGCCTGACAACGGTAGAATACGCCTATCTGGCCGAGGAAATGGGCAAATCCCATCTTGCCGCCGAGGTTTTCAACTGCTCGGCCCCGGACACCGGCAACATGGAGGTGCTCGAACGCTACGGCAATGACGCCCAGAAAGAGCGCTGGCTGAAACCGCTGCTGGCCGGCGAAATCCGCTCGGCCTATCTGATGACCGAGCCGGGCGAGGCCTCATCGGACGCCACCAACATCTCGATGTCTTGCCTGCGGGAGGGCGACGAATATGTGCTGAACGGCGAAAAATGGTGGGCCTCGGGCGCGGGTGACCCGCGCTGTGCGCTCTATATTGTCATGGTCCGGACCCCGGACCCCAGTCGGCGCAAACATCAGCAGCACGCGATGGTGCTGGTGCCCGCCGACACGCCCGGCGTGGAGAAGCTGCGCCCGATGCAGGTTTACGGGCAGGACGACGCCCCACACGGGCATTTTCACATCCGCCTGAGCAATGTGCGCGTGCCGGTGGAAAACCTGCTGCTGGGCGAGGGGCGCGGCTTTGAAATATCGCAGGGCCGCCTTGGGCCGGGCCGGATTCACCATTGCATGCGGGCCATCGGGCAGGCCGAAAAGGCGCTGGAGCTGATGTGCAAACGGGCGCTCGAGCGCAAGGCCTTTGGCAAGCCGATCGCCAAGCTGGGCGGCAATTTTGACATCATCGCCAACAGCCGGATGGAGATTGAACAGGCGCGCCTGCTGTGCCTGAAGGCGGCCTGGATGATGGATCAGGGCGACGCACGGGCGGCTGCGCCATGGATCAGCCAGATCAAGGTGGTGGCACCGCTGGTCGCCCTGAAGGTCACCGACGAGGCGGTGCAGATGTATGGCGGTCAGGGGATATCGCAGGACACGCCACTGGCGCGCCAGTGGACGCATGTGCGCACGCTGCGCCTTGCTGACGGGCCGGACGCGGTTCACCGCATGCAGGTCGCCCGGGCCGAGTTGAAAAAACACACGCAGGAAAAGATCTGACCCCTGCCCTGCCGGACACGACAGACCGGGGCGGGGGCTGCAGCGGCCCCCGTTTCAGGCCCCGGCTTTATGCGACGGACGGACGTTGGTGCGCAGCCCGCCGGTTTGGTTCGCCGTTTCGGTTCGCAATCCCAATCCCCCGTCTCAATCCCGCGTCTCAGACTTGAATTCGGCCTCCAGCTTCTGTTCCAGCGCCACCAGATCAGCGGGCAGTGGCAGGCCAAGCCCCTTGAGTTCGGCCAGTTTCTCGCGCACTTCCTCGTAAATCTGATGGGCGTCCTCCGGGGTCTCCGAGGCCTGGTCCATCAGCATTTCAATGGCTATCTTGATGTTTTCAAATGCCATGTGTCTTCCCTTTCTTGTAATTGTCTGGCCTTTCCTGTGGTCGGCTGGTCGACCTAGCGCCGGGTCGCACAATCCCGACAGAACGGGGTGTAGGGGACAAGGTCCAGCCGCTCTTCGGAAATCGCCTCACCGCACTCCACGCAATAACCATAGCTGCCCGCGTCCATGCGCGCCAGCGCCGCTTTGATCATGCGGATTTCCTGCTCGCCGACGCCGCCCAGCCCTTCCAGAACCTCGTCGCTTTCGCGTTCAGACACGCGCTCGGCGGTGTCGGGGTTTGGCGCCACATCCAGCACCTCCTCGATGCCCTCAAGTCGCGCGGTCAACTCGGCAAGTCGCGCCGTTAGCTGGTTTCTGCGTTTTTCCTGACTTTTCATGGCCCCCCAGATCCCTCTCAGACCCTTTGGGGGCCAGAGTAGAACGGCAGATCAGAGCGGCGCCTTGACCTCGATCAAATCATCCGGCCGAGGTCGGGCCGTCATTGACCGGGCAAAAGGTCTGATGCAAATTGCGGATCACCGAGGCGACGCGCGTGTCGGCAAGGCTGTAATATATGGTCCGCCCGTCGCGACGGGTGTTGACGCAGCCCTCCATACGCAGGCGCGCCAGCTGCTGCGAGACATTCGGCTGCTTGGTCTCCAGATGCTTTTCCAGCTCACTGACCGAGCGTTCGCCCTCGACCAGCTGGCACAAGATCATCAAACGCGCCGTGTTGGACAGCGTCTTCATCAATGCCGCCGCCTCGTCGGCGCTGGCGTGCAGGTCCTCGACCAGTCTTGCGTTTTCCAACGTCTCTTTTTCCGATTCCGTATTCATGCTAACCTCTTGCTCGGAACCATATGGAAAAATCCCGATGCCGGCAATAAAAAATTAATAGTTATCAATATTGATATATGTGAAAATATCACCATCTATACCGGAAAGACAGCCAAGGAGAGCCCCATGCAGCCCAAAGTCAAAGCCTTTTTCGACCACGCAACAAACACCATTTCCTATGTCGTTCAGGACCCAAACAGCAGCAAATGCGCGGTGATCGATTCAGTCCTCGGATTCGATTATGCGTCCGGCCGCACCAACACCGATTTTGCCGACGGGATCCTCGCCTATATCAAGGAAAAAGCCCTAGAGGTGGAATGGATTTTGGAAACCCACGTCCACGCCGACCACCTCAGCGCCGCCCCCTATATCCAAGAGGCCGTGGGCGGCAAGATCGGCATCGGCGACAAGATCACCGTGGTTCAGGAAACCTTTGGCAAGGTCTTTAACGAAGGCACCAGATTTCAGCGCGATGGCTCGCAGTTTGACGCGCTGCTGAAAGAGGGGGATGACCTTCACATCGGCCAGATGCGCTGTGACGTCCTGCACACCCCCGGCCACACCCCGGCCTGCCTGACCTACCTGATCGAGGACACCGCCTTTGTCGGGGATACGCTGTTCATGCCGGATTTCGGTACCGCCCGGGCGGATTTCCCCGGCGGCTCGGCAGAGATGCTGTATGATTCCATCCAGAAAATCCTGGCCCTGCCCGATGAGACCCGGGTTTTCGTCGGTCACGACTACAAGGCACCGGGGCGCGAGAATTTTGCTTGGGAAACCACCGTCGGCGCGGAAAAGCGGCACAACGTCCATGTGGGCAATGGCATCACCAAGGATGATTTCGTCAAGACCCGCAGCGACCGCGACGCCCAGTTGGCAATGCCGCGCCTGATCATCCCCTCATTGCAGGTCAACATGCGTGCCGGTCACATGCCCGAACCCGAAACCAATGGCACATCCTATCTCAAACTGCCGGTTGACGCGCTCTAGGGCAGATGCGACATGCCGCTAGAGGACAAAAAAGAGGATTCGCCCCGGCGCGACGTTCCCTTCATGCACAGGACAGCACCCGATGAAAATTAGCCTGCTGGCCCCGGATTACAGCGTAAGCGAACAGCTGACCGAGGCCGATCTTGTCACCGTCAAGGCCGAGGGGTTCAAGACCGTCATCTGCAACCGCCCGGATGAAGAGATCGACCCGGCACTGCACGCAAGGTTCATGGAAGCCGAAGCAAACCGTCTGGGCCTAGATTTCATCTACAACCCGGTCTCGTCGCGCGGCTTTACCATGCCCAATGTCGAGCTGCAGACCGAGGCCATCGACACCGCGAAAAAGCCGATCCTCGCCTATTGCCGCTCGGGCACGCGCTCGACCGTGTGCTGGGCGCTGGCCCATGCCGAGCGCCTGCCGGTGGACGAGATCATCCAGACCGCGGCCAAGGCCGGCTATGACATCGGCAAGCTGCGCCCGCAGCTTGAGGCAATGGCCGAGTTCGGCTGACAGCGCGTTTCATCGCAGCTGTTGCGGGTGCCGGGATCAGCGGAAAACCGCGCGGCACCCGAATTTGACGGGTCTATGCCCTAGCCCCCGGGCAGTTGGTCGGCAAGGTTGACCCGCCCGACATTGCGCAACATCTGACCGATAAAGGACACCCGCTTGATCCCGGTGGTGGTAATGCGCCGATTCAGGGCAATCACCCGGCCATCGGCAAGGGTAAATCGCTCGATATTCTTGACCACGCCGCGCTTGTCAAAGCTGATCGCCACCAATTGCCGGTCGACGATCTTGTCCGCATTATAGGTGAAATGGCGCACCCGGCTGGACACGTAATACCAGGCGTTGTCCGACAAAACGCCGGTGCTGGCCGGACGCCCGATCGCCTTGGCAACCGAGTCGCGGCTGTCCACGCCGACCGAGATCGCCTTCAGCTCGGCGTCGGTGGGCGCATAGCCGTGGTTCGAGTAGGTCGCCGCGCAGGCGCTCAAAAGGCCGGCCATCGCCAGAACCAGCAGACCGTGCCGCAACCCGACTCCACCCCAGACTCCCGCTGTTGGCCGCTGTCTTGCCATGTGACCCTCGTCTCCGTCATTGCAAATCCCACTTGTGGGCTTATCGAACACATGGCAAACACGCAAGAAAGTTGGGGCATATTGCAGATTTATCTGCCGGGGGTGGCCCAAAAATGTCAAATGCCGGAGAGAGCCCCGGCCCCAAGGACCCAAGCGAGGACCCAAGCATGGCCGCCAGATCCGACAAAATCGCGGTTCGGACCTTGAAGGACACCGGCGACAACCCGTTTTGCCTTGTGCCCGACGCGACCTTTTGCGCCGAGATCGCGGCTTTTCTCGATCTGCTCGGCCTCCGAAAACTGCGTTTTGAGGGCACGCTCCGCCCGATAGGAGAAACCGACTGGCTGCTTGAGGCCACGCTTGGGGCGACTGTCACCCAGCCCTGCATCATCACCGCCAAGCCGGTCGTAACGCGTATCCAGACCCCGATCCGGCGCCGCCTGCTGGCCGATCCGCCGCAGCCAAACCCCGATGAGGACACCCAATTTGACGGCGACGACGAATGGGACCCGCTCGAATCACAGATCGACCTTGGCGCAATCATGACCGAGTCGCTGGCCCTCCATTTGCCCGAATTTCCGCGTCTGCCCGGCGCAACGCTGGGAGACTCGGCCATTTCCGTCCCCGAGTCGGCGGAGAATGCCGATCAGCCGGTAAAACCTTTTGCATCTCTGGCCGCATTGCGCGACAAATTGAAGGAATGACCCTGAATATGGAAAAAGGGCTTGCGAAACTTTGTTTTCCGGCTATTTTCGCGGCTTCCTTTCCAACCCGCGTTGGCAAGCCGTTATGCCTGTGCATGACGTCTTGTTGCGGCGGGCCGAAAACCGGGCGCGTTGTCGCCCCCAAACCGAGGTTGTGACATGGCTGTCCCACAGAATAAAATCACGCGTTCCCGCCGGAACCAGCGCCGGTCGCACGACGCTCTGGTGGCTGATAACCCCAACGAATGCCCGAACTGCGGTGAGCTCAAGCGCCCGCATCATGTGTGCCCGTCCTGCGGCCATTACGGCGAGCGCGAGGTCATTGCCCAGGCGGACGATATCGACCTGGACGAAGACGCCGCGTAATCCCGCGGCCGGAGGCATCGTCGCATGACACCCGGAGCAGACGGCAAACCCGGCTCTGAACCCGGAACAGTCATTTCCGTCGATGCCATGGGCGGGGATCGCGGCCCGGCAGCCATTGTTTCCGGTCTGGCCAAATCCGCCAGCCAGAACCCGAGTATCCGGTTTATCCTGCACGGGGACGAAGCCCGCCTTCGCCCCCTTGTCAGGCGGCGTCGGCAACTGGCCGGAATCTGCGAAATCCGCCACGCGCCACAGGCCGTGACGATGGAGGACAAGCCCAGTCAGGTCGTGCGCAACGGTCAGGACACTTCGATGTGGCACGCCATTGAATGCGTGCGCAATCACGAGGCCTCGGTTGCGGTCTCCTGCGGCAACACCGGCGCGTTGATGGCACTGTCCATGATAAGGCTGCGCAAGCTGCCCGGCATTTCCCGCCCGGCCATCGCCATCCTCTGGCCCTCGGCCAATCCGCAGGGGTTCAACGTCATGCTGGATGTGGGCGCCGATGTCCGCGCCGACGCCAACGACCTGCTGCAATACGCGCTGATGGGGGCCTCTTACGCGCGCAACGGCCTTGCTCTGGCCCGCCCGCGCGTCGGCATTCTGAATGTCGGCATCGAGGAAAACAAGGGGCGCAGCGGCCTGAAAGAAGCCGCCGAGATGGTCGCCGCAGCCGCAACAGCCAATGATTTCGATTTCGTCGGTTTTGTCGAGGGCGGCGATATCCCCTCAAACCGGGTCGATGTCATCGTCACCGACGGCTTTACCGGCAATGTCGCGCTGAAAACCGCCGAGGGCACCGCCTCGTTCGTGCGGCGCCTGCTGGCGCAGGCCTTTCGCCACACCCCGCTGTCGCGCATCGGCGCGCTCTTTGCCCTGACCTCGTTGCGCCGCCTCAGCCGCCGGATCGACCCGCGCCGGGTCAATGGCGGTGTCTTTCTGGGCCTCAACGGCACCGTCATAAAGTCCCACGGCGACGCCGACACAACCGGCGTTGCCGCGGCGGTCGGGCTGTCCTTTCGACTGGCACAAAACGGGTTTTCAGAAAAGCTGGCGGCACGGGTTGCATCCCGCCTCGCCGCGGACGACAATAGTCAGTCAGACACCCTGACCGGCAGCCGGAGGGGGTAACCCGGGCAGGACAGCCGGACGGGGCAAACAGACGGGCAACCAGACAGGACAACGGAATTTCATGCAAACCCATCGTGCGATCATCAAGGGCGTCGGCCATTACCTGCCCGAGCGCGTCGTTCCCAACAGCGAATTTGAAAAAACGCTGGACACCAGCGACGCCTGGATCCGCACCCGCACCGGGATCGAGCGCCGTCATTTCGCCGCCGAGGGGCAGCTGACCTCGGACCTTGCCATCCGCGCGGCACGGGCGGCATTGCGCGATGCGGTTCTCAGCGTGGACGAGATCGACGCGGTGATCGTGGCCACCTCGACCCCGGATCAGACCTTTCCCTCGACCGCAACCAAGGTGCAGGCGGCGCTGGACATGACCCACGGCTTTGCCTTTGATCTGCAGGCGGTCTGCGCGGGTTTTGTTTTTGCCCTCAGCAACGCCAATGCGATGATCGTCTCCGGGCAAGCCCGGCGGGTGATGGTGATCGGCGCCGAGACCTTCTCGCGGATCATGGATTGGCAGGACCGCTCGACCTGCGTGCTGTTTGGCGACGGTGCCGGCGCGGTGATCCTCGAAGCATCCGAGGGCACCGGCGGGCCGAACGATCAGGGGATTCTGGCCACCGACCTGCATTCGGACGGGCGCTTCAATTCACTGCTCTATGTCGATGGTGGCGTATCCTCGACCCAGACCACCGGCGTGCTTAAGATGGAAGGCCCCGAGATTTTCAAACATGCCGTGCAGAAACTGGCCCAGACCGCCGAGACGGCGCTGGCCAAGGCCGGGCTGACAGACCGGGACGTGGACTGGATCGTGCCGCATCAGGCCAACCTGAGAATCATCAAGGCGACCGCCCAGAAAATGCATGTTCCCATGGAGCGCGTCGTCGTCACCGTGCAGAATCATGGCAACACATCCGCCGCCTCGATCCCCATCGCGCTATCGGTCGGCGCGGCCCGCGGACAGATCAAACCGGGCGACCTTTTGGTTGCCGAAGCCATCGGTGGTGGCCTCACCTGGGGCTCGGTGGTCCTGCGCTGGTAGGCGGGAACGGCAATTTATCGCCTGTTTCCAAGATGTTGAACTTGACTCTCAATTCCCTTTCTCTCTATCTTTCAAGCATAGTCCTAGGGGGGAATTTGAATGATGGGTAAAACATTGACGCGCATGGACCTCAGCGAAGCCGTTTTCAGCGAAGTGGGCCTGTCCCGCAATGAATCCGCCGAGCTGGTGGAATCCGTTCTCAAGCATCTGTCCGACGCGCTGGTCGCCGGAGAAAATGTCAAGATATCGTCCTTTGGCACCTTCAGCGTGCGCAACAAGAACGCCCGGATCGGGCGCAACCCCAAGACCGGCGAAGAGGTGCCGATCCTGCCGCGCCGCGTTCTGACCTTTCGCCCGTCCCACCTGATGAAGGAACGCGTGGCGGCCGGAAACCGGCGCTAGGCCGGGCGGGCAGGCCATGGCAAAATCACCTGACGCATTCCGAACCATCAGCGAGGTCTCGGACTGGCTGGGAACCCCGGCCCATGTGCTACGCTTTTGGGAGAGCCGCTTTTCCCAGATCAAACCGGTCAAACGGGCTGGCGGACGGCGCTATTACCGACGCAACGACATGCTGCTGCTCAGCGGCATCCGCCGCCTGTTGCACGAGGACGGGCTGACCATCAAAGGTGTCCAGAAAGTCCTGAAAGAACAGGGGGTTAAATACGTCAGCTCGTTGGGAAACGACCCGCTTTCGGTGGTCCGCGAACCGCCCGGACCCGAAACAAGACCGGACGAGACTCCGGCCCCCGTTCCGAACGAAACCGAGCATAACGAAACCACCTCGAACGAAGCCGAGCCAAACCAAACCCAGCCGAGCGGAACCAAACCGAGCGCAGCCGAGCCGTCGCCGTCGCCCGAACCCGAGACGGCAGAACCCGAGCCCGCACTCAAGGCTGGCCCCGAAACCATCACCGAAATCCCTGCTGAGGGCGCTTCCGGGAGTGCCTCCACCCCCCCCGATCCCGCGCCGGTGAACTTTGATGACGACGCCCGCATGGCCCGCATTCGCGATCTTTACGCGCGTCTCGCCACCCTCAGGGACCGGGTCGCGGCAGGTGTCGAGGCAAATTGACCCCGCCCCGATTTTTCGCCGCTTTCCCGCTTGCCCTTGCCGGCAAATCCCGTATAACAGCCAAACGTCGGGCTATAGCGCAGTCTGGTAGCGCGTTCGTCTGGGGGACGAGAGGTCGCAGGTTCGAACCCTGCTAGCCCGACCAACCATGCACCGGATTCGGGCCGCCGCCCCCCAAAGCGGCCTCTCTCGGGGCGAGAGATCGCCCTCGGATGCGCAAAAAATCAGGGGGCGCCCGATGAGCGAAATCCAGACCGGCGTTCTGCCCGCACAATCCATTGGCAAGATGATCGAGCGGGGCGAAATCCTCGGCCAGCCGCCAGTTTCCGCCGCCCAGATCCAACCCGCCAGCCTTGATCTGCGCCTCGGATCGACCGCCTTTCGGGTGCGCGCCAGCTTTTTGGCGGGGCCGGGGCGCACGGTCGCTGATCGCCTTGCCGACTTTCAGATGCACACGATCGACCTCAGCACCGGAGCGGTTCTGGAAAAGGGCTGCGTTTATGTCGTTCCGTTGATCGAACAGCTCGCCCTGCCCGATCAGATCGGCGCGGTGGCCAACGCCAAAAGCTCGACCGGGCGGCTGGATGTGCTGACCCGCCTGATTACCGACGAAGGGGTCGAGTTCGACCGCGTAAGCCCCGGCTATCACGGGCCGATTTATGCGGAAATCTGCCCGCGCTCGTTTTCCATTCTGCTGCGCCCGGGGATGCGCCTGAACCAGATCCGCTTTTCCTGCGGCTCGGCCACTCTCGACGACGCCGCACTGGCCGCGCTGCACGCGCGCGAAACATTGGTCTCGGGCGAGGCCCATATCGACCACGGTCTGGGGTTCAGCGTCGATCTGCGCCCCAAGGGTAGAACCCTGGTCGGCTATCGGGCCAAGGCCCACAGCGGCGTGATCGACCTTGACCGGATCAACCACTACGCCCCGCGGGATTTCTGGGAAGAGCTGCACAGCGACAGCGGCGAAATCATCCTTGATCCGGATGCCTTTTACATCCTCGTCAGCCGCGAGGCGGTGCATATTCCGCCGCTCTATGCCGCCGAAATGGCCCCCTATCTGGCCATGGTGGGTGAGTTTCGCGTCCATTACGCCGGCTTTTTCGACCCCGGCTTTGGCCACGCTCCGGCCGGTGGGCACGGCTCACGCGGGGTTCTGGAGGTGCGCTGCCACGAGGCCCCCTTTGCGCTGGAACACGGGCAGATCGTCGGCCGTCTGGTGTTTGAACGCATGTGCGCCATGCCAACGACGCTCTATGGCGCCGAGATGGGCTCGACCTATCAGGGGCAGGGACTGAAATTATCGAAACATTTCAGAAGCTGAACAAAGGCGCCCCCCCGCAGCACCACGGAGGAGCGCCCCTTCTTGCCATCGCGCCCTAACCAACGATGACAAAAAAGCCCACGATCAACAGGCCCGCCAGGATCGTCGATCCTGCGACCCATCCCGCCAGCTTGCCGCCGTCCCATTGAACGCCGCGCGCGGCGATGATGTATCCCAGTATCAGAAAGACCAGAAGATCCAGCACCCCGTGCGTGACCCAGTGGTGGCCGACCACCGCCATCAGGTTATGCACCGCCGGATAGCTTTCTTTCAGCATCATCAACAACGCGTTAAAGATGACCGCCACCGAATAGGCGATACCAAAACCGGTGACATTCGGGCTCATCAATTCAGGACCTTGCGCTTGTTTGACAGACATTTTCCTGCTCCTTACATTTTCGCCAAAAGGGCCACTTTTACGCCCATTCCGATGACGGCACCCGCGCCTTCCATCGCCAGCGCTGACAAGACGACCAATCCCGAAGTCCACAGGACCAGCGACCGTGCCGCCTTGCTGGCATAGACCTTGGCCGAGGCCGCGATCGGCAGGAATGTCGCCAACAAGAGCACGATAAAGAACAGGTGTTCTTTTGACTCCATGAACAACCCATGCGCCCAGGGCCAGGGTCCCGCCTTGATGACGGCCTTGTCCGCACCGTAGTAGAACACATAGAAATACCCCGCTGCCAGATAGGCCAACCAGATGAGCACGCTCGACAGAATCGCCGCCGAGCGCATTCTGTCGATGTTGGTCTCGCTGACATTCAGGGCCTCGACGAACACCCACAGCGCCGCGGCCATGCCAAGGACGCCAAATGTCGGGTGGATCAAAAGCCAGATTTGATGAGACATGCTTCTACTCCATTCAGTCTATGACTGGCGGAGCCCCTCTATCCGAATCGTAGATACGAAACCCCGCCGATCTGAATCTGCAAGGCGGCACCGCGCCTGCGAGGAGAAGGGCAAGACATCTGGCCTTGCCGGTCGGCTCGTCGGGTCCCGTCTCCGGTCCCGTCTTGCCGGTCCGTGTTCACGAACCTTGCGTTTCTCATAAACCGTGACGTGTTTTTGGCCATGATCGAGATCAAAAATCCCGCCGGGGGGCAAAAAAATCCGGCGACCTGCCGCCTTTGCGCCCCCTGCCCCGCGCCCCGGCCTTGCGGGGGGTCAGAACATCTCGTCCTGCCCGGCCCCGGGGTCGTCCCAATCCTCGTCATCCCCGGCCTCATCGGTGCCGCTGACGCCCGGCATGGCCACAGGGGGCGGACGGTTATCCAGCAGGCCGGCATCGCGCAACTCGCGTATTCCCGGCAGGTCCCGGGGGCTTTCAAGGCCAAAGTGGTTCAGAAAATTCTGGGTGACGATAAAGGTCACCGGCCGACCCGGGGTCATGCGTCGGCGCCCCAGCTTGATCCAGTCCAGCTCCATCAACAGATCTACCGTTCCGCGTGAGACCGAGACCCCGCGGATTTCCTCGATCTCGGCCCGGCTGACCGGCTGGTGATAGGCGATGATCGCCAAGGTTTCGATCGCGGCGCGGCTCAGCTTGCGGGTCTCGACCCGTTCTTTCTGCATCAGAAACGACAGATCGGGGGCGGTGCGAAAGGCCCAGCCATCGCCCAACTTCATCAACTGTACGCCGCGCCCCTGATAGCGTTTACGCAACAGCGCCAGCGCCTCGGCCGCGTCGCAGCCATGGGGCATCCGCTCCTGCATATAGGCCAGGCTAAGCGGCTCGGCCGAGGCAAACAGCAGCGCCTCGACCATCCGTTCCTGCTCGGCCAGGGGCGGCGCCTGAAACAGGCTTTCGCCGGGCGTTTCGGCGGTGTGCATTTCGGCGCTGTCGGGCTCCACTCAGGCCTCCTTTCGTCTCAGCATGATCGGCGCGAATGTCTCGTGCTGTCGCAGCTCGATCTGCCCCAGCTTGGCCAGTTCCAGAGACGCCGCAAATGTCGCCGCGGTGGCCGAGCGGCGTTTTTTGGGGTCTTCCGTCCAGCCCTCGGGCAGAAACCGCGAAATATCCCCCCACTCCACGGCCTCGCCCAGCAGCGACTTCATCCGCTCCAAAGCCTGTTCCATGGTAAAGATCGATTCGCGCTTCAGCGTCAGGGGCTCAAAATCATCGCGGGTGCGCACTCGTGCATAGGCCTGCATAAGGTCCAGAACCGTTGCCCGATATTCGGTCCGGCGCACCGCGCGCATGTCCTCGGGCAGGCCGCGGGCAAAAACATCCCGCCCCAGCCGGTCGCGCCCCATCAGGCGCGCCGCGGCGCGACGCATGGCCTCCAATCTCTCCAGCTGAAAGGCCAGATGAGCGGCCAGCTCCTCGCCACTCGGCCCCGCATCCTCGGGGTCGGGGGGCAGCAACAGGCGCGATTTCAAAAAGGCCATCCACGCGGCCATCACCAGATAATCCGCCGCCAGTTCGATCCTCAGCATTCCAGCGCGGGTAATAAAGGCCAGATATTGCTCTGCCAACTGCAGAACGGAAATCTTGCGCAAATCCACCTTTTGCGTCCGGCTGAGGGTCAGAAGCAGGTCGAGCGGCCCCTCGAACCCGTCCACGTCAACAATCAGCGCCTCGGCCCTGAGCCGCGCTTCGATTTCGTTTGACGCGCCAAAGCCATCGGAATCAAGAGGGTGTGTTTTGTCCATCGCCCGACACCATAAGCCGCTCTGAGAGCTCCGCCAAGAGGGAGTCGCGCTCTATTTCCGGGCCGGGCACCCGCCGTGCCATCGCCCGTGCGGCCCGCGCCACCGCCCGCGGTCCCAGCCGCCCCGCCGCCGCCGCCACCGCCGTCATTTCGGCAAGATCGCCGTTGCAATGCAAAACCACGTCACAGCCCGCCGAAATCGCCTCACGCGCCCGCCGGGCCAGCGGTCCCTTCAGCGCCGCCATCGACAGATCATCGGTCATCAAAAGTCCGTCAAAGCCAATCTCGTCCCGGATCAAGCCAATCATGCGCGGTGACAGGGTGGCGCATCGCAGCGGGTCAAAGGCTGCATAAACAACATGCGCCGTCATCCCCAGCGGCAGGTCCGAAAGCGCCGCAAAGGGGGCAAAATCCACCGCCCGCAACTCGGCCGCCGAGGCCTCGGTCAAGGGCAGCTCAAGGTGGCTGTCGGCGTTCGGGCGCCCGTGGCCGGGGATGTGTTTGAGAACCGGCAGCACGCCGCCAGCCAGCAGCCCCTCGGCCACAGCCCGGGCCGCCTTGGCCACGGTATCGGCGTCGCCGCCATAGCACCTGTCCTTGATAATCGAATGTGTCGTCGCGCCCGGAACATCGGCAATCGGCGCACAGTTGGTATCAATGCCAAGGTGGCGCAGCTCATCAGCAATCAGACGATAGCGGATCCACATGGCCCGCGCGCCCTGCCCGACCCTTGTCCGGGCCATCTGCTCGAGCGCCGGCAACCACTCCAGCCACTGTGGAGGGCGCAGGCGCGCCACCCGCCCGCCTTCCTGATCGATCATGATGATGGCGTCGCGCCCGACCGAGGCGCGCAGATCCGCCGTCAGCGCCGAAATCTGCGCCGGAGTCTCCAGATTTCGGGCAAACAGGATGAACCCCAGCGGGTTCGCGGCCGCAAAAAATCGTGCCTCATCCTTGCTCAGAACCGTCCCCGCGCAGCCAAAGATCGCGGCGCCGACGCTCATCAGCGCGCCGTCACCGGAATACAGGGCGTGCCCCGCGCCAACAGCGCCGAACACAAGCGGCGCGAATCTCCGAGCGAGGAAAACCCGACCATCCGCAGGCGGTAGAAACTGCGCCCGCCGCTTTTTGCCACCTGAATATAGCGCTTGCGCCCGCCAATCAGGTCGCCCTGACGTCCAACGATGCTGTTCCACTCGTCAATCGCCGTCTTGCGATCGTCAAACGCCCCGAGCTGCACCATGAAGGTGCCCGAAACGACCGAGGCCGGATCGACATCCACCGCCGACAGCGCCGCCGTGGACGCGCTATCGGGAAGGGTGGCCACGGGGCCACTACCCGATGAGGTCACCGATGCCTTGGCCCCGCCGGTCAGCAACGGCGCCAGCGTCGCCACCCGCACCCGGGCCCGTGGGCGCGGCGAATGTTTGACCCCCGGCAGGCGCGCGACATTGGCCACCGCCGTCATGTCCACCGCCTCGCTGACCGCAATCTGCATCGCCCGGTCAATCGCCGCCTGCGGACTGTCGGCATTGGCCTCGGGGCCGCGGGTGGCGGCGCTGACGTCCCGCACATTGCTGGGGGCTTGGGCCAGACGCGTCTCATGCACCCGTGGCTTCAACTGGGCAACGGCAATATCCTCCGGCGTCAGATCAACTGGGCTGGGTGCCAGCACCACGGTATCGGGGGGGGCACCAACGCCGCCGGCGGCCTGCACCTGATTGACCGCAAGTCCCTGATACGAGATCGTCTCGCCGCCGGGATCGCTGGGAAGAACCCGCATCGGGCCCGCCATGGCCCGGATGACAGGGACCGCGGTGACGTCCCGAACCGAGATTCTGTAGCCCCAGACTCCAAGGCCCACAACCAGCCCGACCGAGACCAATCCACCGATCCAACTGGTGAAAACCGATATCCCTTGCCCTGACGACACCTCAGCTTCGGGGGTGTCATACCCGTAATACGACTGCTCCGCCATTTGCCCGCCTCTTGATCACATCGCATATCTTGTGGATGCGCCTGCAATATCCCCCGTATGTCGTTGCCGCTGCGCTTTTATCGCATTTCGTCAACCGGGGTTACGCCTAGAATACCAAGACCGTTTGAAATCACAATGGAAACTGCTGTTATAAGGGCCATTTTTCCTGCCGAGCGTTGCGGATATGACTCTTGCAGAAAACGAAGCTCGGGCAAATCATTGCCCTTGTTCCACAGACCGTGAAAGACGCTGGCAAGATCATAGAGGTAAAACGCGACCCGATGCGGCTCATGGTGGCGGGCGGCCAGCTCCAGCAGGCGCGGCCATTCCGCCAGCTTCTTCAGAACCGCCAGCTCCGAAGCATGGGCGATTTCCGACAGGTCCGCCCCTCGCAGATGGGCGGGATCGCAAGCAATCCCCGCCGCGGCGGCTTTTTTCAAGACCGAGTTTATCCGGGCATGGGCGTATTGCACATAAAACACCGGATTGTCGCGGGATTGTTCCAGAACCTTGGCAAAATCAAAATCCAGCGGCGCGTCGTTCTTGCGCGTCAGCATCACAAAGCGGGTGACATCCGCCCCGACCTGATCGACCACATCGCGCAGGGTGACAAATGTGCCGGCGCGTTTGGACATCTTGAACGGCGCACCATTCTTGAACAGGCGCACCAGTTGCGTCAACTTGATGTCAAGCGGCACCCGGGCATCGCTGAGCGCGCGAACCGCCGCCTTCATGCGCTTTTCATAGCCGCCGTGATCGGCACCCAGAACGTCGATCAGCCCGTCAAAGCCGCGCGCGATCTTGTCATAATGATAGGCAATGTCCGGGGCGAAATAGGTCCAGCTGCCGTCCGATTTCTGCACCGGACGATCCACATCGTCGCCGTGCTCGGTCGATTTGAACAGCGTTTGCTTGCGCGGCTCCCAATCCTCGGGCCGCTTGCCCTTGGGCGGCTCAAGGTAGCCCTCGTAAATCAGCCCCTTGTCCTTCAGAACCGCCAGCGCCGCCTCGATCTTGCCAGTGCCATAGAGGGATTTTTCGCTGAAAAAGACGTCCATCTTCACGCCCAGCGCCGCCAAATCCTCGCGGATCAGATCCATCATCGCGTTGGTCGAGAAAAGACGCAGCTCCGCCAGCCATGCGGACTCGGGCTGATCCACCAGTGAATCGCCGTATTTATCCTTCAGCGCCTCACCGACGGGGATCAGGTAATCACCGGGATAGGTCCCGTCCTCGAACGAGACCGCCCGGCCATTGGCCTCAAGATACCGCAGATAGACCGACCGCGCCAGCACATCGACCTGCGCACCGCCGTCGTTGATATAATACTCCCGCGTCACCTGAAACCCGGCGAAATCCAGCAGCGCCGCCAGCGCATCGCCAAACACCGCCCCCCGGGTGTGCCCCACATGCAGGGGGCCGGTGGGGTTGGCGCTGACGAATTCGATGTTGATCCGCTTGTTCTGCCCCATCTCCGAGCGCCCAAAGTCGGCACCCTTTTGCAAGATGACCGGCAGGATCCCGCGCCATTTGTTCGGCGAAAGATGAATGTTCAAAAACCCGGGCCCGGCCACATCCACCGCGGCAATGGCGGGCTCTGCGCGCAGCTGCCCGGCCAGCGCCTCGGCCAGATCGCGTGGTTTTTGCCCGGCGGCACGAGCCAGAACCATCGCGGCGTTGCTGGCCATATCCCCGTGCAGCGGGTCTCGTGGCGGCTCGACCGTGATTGCGCCATAGTCCAGACCGGCTGGCAACCGGCCCGCCTCCACCAGCGCCTCCAGCGCTTCGAGAACAACGGTCTTGATGTCTGAAAAAAGGTTCATCTGCTCGATCCGCAATTGCCGCCGGAATATGGGTTGGCTGCGCTCTAACACAGGTCAAATGCGTGATCCAGTGGGGAAAGTCATCTTACCACGGGGCGTGCGCGCGCGCCGTCAGCCAGCAAGGACCGGAAAGGCCCCGCGCAGCCCTTCAAAAATCATGCCAACTGCCACCGCCGCCAGAATAAGCCCCATCAGACGGGTCATGATGTTCATTCCCGTCACCCCCACCTCATGCGCCAGCCAATGCGCCAGCGACAGGGTCAGCAGGATGATCAGGCACACCAGCGCGATCACCACCAGCGCCACCGCCACCCCCCCAGCGCCGGTGTATTCATTGCCAAACAGGATCACCGTGGTCATCGAGCCGGGCCCCGCCATCATCGGAATAGCCAGCGGGAAAAACGCCGGATTCTCATGGGTTTGTGCGTCAATCGCCTCTTCGGGGAGGTGCCGCATCCGGCTGGGGGTTGCGCGCAGCAACGAGAGCGACATGATGAAAATCAAGATCCCGCCAGCGACACGAAAATCATTGATGGTGATCCCGAACAGGTGCAGCACCCCGTTGCCCCCGACCAGAACCACGGCCAGCGAAATGAACACCGTAACCGAGGCAACCAGCGCCACGGCACGCCGCTGCGCCGCGCTATATCCATCGGTCAGGGCAAGAAAGATCGGCACCACCGTCAGCGGGTTCATGATTGCCAACAAGGCGGCAAACAATTGCAGGGCCTGCTTGCTATCCATGCACTCAACCCATCGACATCGGATCGACCAGCTTGCGATACTCGTCAATCGCAAAGCGGTCGGTCATGCCGGCAATATAATCAGCAATCACCCGCGCCTGCCGGGCAGTCTCGACGCCGACGCCCCATTTTTGCCACCCGTCCGGCAACATGCCGGGATCGTCCATGAAGATCGCGAACATTTCGCGCACGATTTGGGCCGCCTTGCACCGGGTGCGGCGCACCTTCCAGTGGCGGTACATATGCTTGAAGAAAAACGCCCGGATCGCCTTGAGGTCCTCGAAAACCGGCGCCGAAAAGCGCACCATCTGATGATCGGCGCCACGAACCGCGTCAACCGAACGGGGCGCGGCCTCGGCAATCAGACGTCGGCTCTCGTCGATGACGTCCTCGACCATAAAGCCGAACACCCGGCGCAGCGCCTCGTGACGGCGGCGGATGAAATCCAGCTCGGGATAAAGTGCATCGACCTGATCATAGGCGCGCCCGATGATCGGCAACTCGCGAATCTGCTCTTCGTGAAATAGCCCAGCGCGCAGACCATCGTCCAGATCGTGGTTGTTATAGGCAATATCGTCGGCAATCGCGGCAACCTGCGCTTCGAGACTGGCGAATGAGTCCAGCTCCAGATCGTGAACCGCGTTATAGGTCGCCAGCGCATCCGGCACCTCGCCCCGCACCGGCCCGTTGTGTTTTGCCAGCCCCTCAAGGGCCTCCCATGTCAGGTTCAACCCGTTGAAATCGGCATAATGGCGCTCAAGCAAGGTGACGATCTTGATCGCCTGCGCGTTGTGGTCAAACCCGCCATAGGCGGCCATGCACGCCGCCAGCGCATCCTCGCCAGTGTGCCCGAACGGGGTGTGACCCAGATCATGCGCCAAGGCCACCGCTTCGGTCAGGTCAAGGTTCAGGCCCAGAACCCCGGCAATCGTGCGCGCCACCTGCCCCACCTCGATCGAGTGCGTCAGTCGGGTGCGAAAATAGTCGCCCTCGTGCTCGACAAAGACCTGTGTCTTGTGCTTCAGACGCCGAAAGGCGCTGGAATGAATGATCCGGTCCCGGTCGCGCTGAAACGCACTCCGATGCGCGCTTTCCTGCTCCGGGTGCAGGCGCCCGCGTGATTTTTTCGGGTCACAGGCATAATCCGCCAGCATGGCTCTGGTCCTCAATCTTGTTCTTGTGCGCCTTTGCGCCTATATATGTGCGACCAGTTGTAGAACAAATCGGATGCCACTGACAGATGGAACTTGCACTGCCCCCCAAGGTGACCGACCGGGCCTTTGCCCGCTTGGCCGAAATCAACGCCGCCGCGGCCGAGGCCAAACCCCTGCGCGTCGCGGTCGAAGGCGGCGGCTGCTCGGGCTTTCAGTATGACATCAAGCTGGATTCCCCGGCAAAGGGTGATCTGGTGCTGGAAAAAGACGGCCAGAAAGTTCTGGTTGACGCCGTGTCCCTGCCGTTTCTGGCCGGAGCGACAATTGACTTTTCCGATGAACTGATCGGCGCGCGTTTCGTCATCGACAATCCGAACGCAACCAGCTCATGCGGCTGTGGCACCAGCTTTTCGATTTAGGGTCCGGACTCTTGGGCCTGTCGACGCCCCCACCGGGGTCGAAAACGCTTGCCAAGACCACCGCCCAGCCGCTAAACACCGCCCCGATGCCCCTATAGCTCAGCTGGTAGAGCAACTGATTTGTAATCAGTAGGTCCGCGGTTCGAGTCCGTGTGGGGGCACCATCAATTAGATATAACCATTTGTTTTTTATCAATATATTGTAACTCGAGATTATTGTATCCCCCTAATTATCCCCCTTGCGCTTCGTGGTAAGTGGTCATTTTTGCCGGTTTTCCGTCCGAGCTATTTTTATAGCGTATAGAAATACTCGCGCGGGTGCTTACCAAAGGCCAATAGAATCGATCGGCCCCGGTTCCGAATATTCGCTCATCCTTGCTTCACGCGGCCTGCCAAACCCTCGATCAAGAATTGCGCAGGCCGTTGAAATGCGGGCGGTGTCGCTTTGGCCCTTTTGGGCAACACCGCCCTCAGTCAGAGTAGTTGCCGCAGGGCCTCAAAAGAGAATGATGGCCTGACCGGCGCAAAACTCAACCCGTCCGGAGGTGCCTGAAATCAATTTCCATCACTTTAGAGACACAATCAGGAATACGTTAACACGTGACGGCCTTGATTCGGGCGATAATAATCAAACTGACAGGAGAGGGAATGGGCAACAGATCGCGGACAGTGCCGAGCATCGGGTTGGCCCTTGGAGGGGGTGCGGCACGTGGGCTGGCGCATATCGTGGTGCTGGAAGCGCTGGATGAGCTGGGGATCAAACCGTCATTCGTCGCCGGCTGTTCGATTGGTGCTTTGCTCGGGGCCGCTTATGCGTCGGGTCTGAGCGGCAGCGAAATTCGCGAACATGCGCTTTCGGTTCTGGGCTCGCCCGGCGCGGCGGCGCGGCACTTGTTCTGGCCTGTCGGGCGAGAGGCGAAAGTAAACCCCATCAATCTGGGCCTGTTCCGCCCGGTTTCATTAAACGGTCTTGGGCTGGTGCGGCTGGTGTCGCCGCCGGGCATGGCAAAGCGCATCGAGGACACGTCCATTCCGTTTGCCGTCAGCTCCACCGATTTTCACGCCGGGTGCGAGGTTACGCTTGAAACCGGAGACATGGAGGAAGCCGTGGCGGCCTCAATCGCCATTCCCGGTGTGATCGAGGCGCCCCGGCTGAACGGCCGGATCATGATCGACGGCGCCTATACCAACCCGGTGCCGATGGATCACGTGCGCAGGCGTGGCTGCGACGTACTGGTCGCGGTGGACGTAACCGGCATGCCAGTTGAGAGACTTTCTGAAAAGGTACCGGGGCCGGCTGAACTGATCCTTGGCAGCACCCAGATCATGCAAAAGGAGATCACCCGGCTCATGGCAGACACAATGCGGCCCGATGTGATGATCGTCCCGGAAATTGACCGATTCGGCGCGCATGATTTCCTGAAGATCAGGGATATCCTCGCCGCCGCCGAACCCGAGCGAGACCGGTTGAAACGCCGGCTTGAGCCGTTCCTATCGGGACGTCCAAATGGGGGTTGAGCCTTGTTCCGCGGGCAAGGGTCGCCAGCCCGTCCGGCCACGGGCAAGCAGATCTGTTTGAGTCTCCGGCGATGAGGGCCTGATGAAAGAGCTGAAGCTCCGCTTGATAGAGCGCGGCTGAACACCTCAATCATGTGCAGATTTTTCGCGCCGCTCACGCGCCAGTGTGCTCAACCCCAGATCATCGAGAATCGCATAGAACCCCGGCAGGACAAATAGGACGACAAGGGTGGACGCTAGCAATCCAAAGGTGACGCTGGTGACCAGCGGCTTGAGAATCTGCGCTTGCTTGTCGGTCTCATAGAGGATCGGGAGCAGGCCGGCGATCGTTGTCAGAGATGTCAGGAAGATGGCCCGAAACCGTGACCGTGCCGCCTTGCCCGCCGCCACCGCCACGGTCAGGGACGGGCCGTGTTCATGCTTGACGAAATCCACCAGCAGGATCGAGTCGTTTACAACCACCCCCGCCAGCGCCACGTAACCCAGGATCGACGGCATCGAAAAATCCAGCCCCATCGCCATATGCCCAAAGATGGCGCCGATCAGCGACAGCGGAATAACCAGCATGACGACGATCGGCTCGACATAGGACTGGAACAGAAAGCTCAGCAGAAAGAATACCCCGATCAGGCCGATGGCAAACCCCTTGAGCATGGATTTCTGGGTCTTTTTGGCTTCGGCCCGCTGTCCTTCGATATCCAGTTTGACGCCTGGATACCGCTTCAGCAGGCCCGGCATGAACCGTGCCAGAGTATCGCCGAGAATGGCGTTGGTGTTGGCGAAACGGGTGTCGATGGTGCCTTGGATGGTCACCGTGCGAACGCCGCCCTCGTGGTTGATCCGGTTCCATCCCTGGCCGATATTGACCCGCGCCACGACGGAAAGCGGCACCGTCGATCCATCTGGGCGAGTGATGACAAAATTGTCGAACTGGCGCATCGCCCCCTTGTCATGGGCGTCAAATTGGGCGGTCACATCCACCCGCTGCCCATTGATCTGAACCTCGCTGATGGTGGTGCCGTAATAGGCGGCGCGCAACTGATCGGCGATCAGGCTGGCGGTCACGCCCATCGGGCCGGCGGACCTGGCCAGGGTGATCCGCAACTCGCGCTTGCCGGGGCGCAGATCATCCATGACCGAGGTCACTCCGTTGTATTTCCATAGCCAGGTCTGCAATTCGAGCGAGGCCTTTTTCAATCTTGCCAGATCGTCGCCTTTTAACCGCATGTCGATGGCGACACCGGCCGGGCCAAGCCGCGTTTCGGCATATTTCAGGCTGATGACATCCGCCACCTTGCCCACCTCCTTGCGCCAGGCGGCCATGATCGCATCGGAGGTCAATGTGCGGACCGACGAGGCCAACAGATCAACGCTGACGGTGGCCACGTTGGGCCCGCTTTCAAAGGCGTCGCGGTTCAGCCCGTAAGACACTGAAACATGGCGCACGAGCGGCGCGCCGCCGGGCTGCTGCTGCGAGAGCCTCTTGTTGATCTGCATGAGGCCGTGTTGAACCCGGGCGACGACCACTTTGGTGCGCGCCAGCGGCGTGCCCTGGGGCAGCAGGATCCGGGCCGCGATGGTGTCGCCGTCAAGCTTGGGAAAGGCGATGATCTTCAGGTATCCGCCCATCACCATCCCGACGGCGACCAGCAGCAAGGCCAAGGCCAGACCGGTCACCAGATAGCGCCAGCGAATCGAAAGATCGACCAGCGGGCCGACCAATCGTTCGCGGGTAAAGGTCATTGTACGCTCCACAGCGTGGCGCACCCCGCCCTCTCTGCGCGGGGTTTCCAGTGTGTGCAGCAGGTGGTGCGGCAATATCAGATAGGCCTCGACCAGCGACACCGACAGTACGAACAGCATCACCACCGGCACCACGCGCAAAACCGCGCCGATGTTTCCCGACAGAAAGGCCAGAGAGCCAAAGACCATCGCCGTGGTCAGAAACGAGGCCAGAACGTCGGTAAAAACCTGTTCGGTCCCCTGAACCGCTGATTCAAACGCGCTCAGGCCCTTCTCGCGCAATCGGACGATGTTTTCGGCGATCACGATAGCATCGTCCATCAGCAGCCCGACCACCACTAGCAAGCCGAGCGCTGTCATCATGTTCATCGAATAGCCTGCCAACCACATCAGCGCGATACCGCCCATCACCGACACCGGCAGCCCCATCGCCACCCAGAAAGAAAACCGCAACCCAAAAAACAGCCACAGCACCAGGAACACCAGTGCCAGCCCCTCCAACCCGTTGCGCTCGACCAGGTTGAGGCGTGTGCGAACCACGCTGGCGCCGTCCGCAGTGACCTTCATCATCACCCCCGGCGGCGCCTGTTTGCGCGCCGAGGCAAGAAAACCCTTCACCGCGTCGATGACCCGCAAACTGTCGTCGGCGCGGGTCTTGGTTATGTCCAGCACCGCGGCCGGCTTGCCGTCAAACAGGATCGCATTATCGCTGTCTTGCTCGAATTGCCGGCTGATGTCGGCGATGTCACCCAAGCGCACCTGCCCGCCACTGGCCGAGGAGCGCACGATCAGCGATGCCAGCGCCTGCGGCGTCTGGCGCTGTTCGGCAACCCTGATCAACAGGGTTTCGGTGTCGGTCTTGATGCTGCCAGCGGGCAGATCGAGGCTGGCCGATCTGATCGCGCGGGCTGCGTCCGACACCGAAATGCCAAACCGGCGCAGGGCCGCGGGGTGCAGGCCGATGCGCAACTGACGGGTGGAAAATCCGCGGATGTTCACCTTGGGAATGCCGCCCCAGCGCAACATCCGGGTGCGGATCTGCTCGGCATAAGCCTCAAGATCGGTGCGTGATTTCGGCCCGGTGATCGCCACCGACGCCACGAAGGAGGTCAGCCCCAACGGTTTCACCTTGGCCGGGTCGGCGTTGGCGGGAAAATTGGAAATGGCGTCGATTTCGGTTTTGACATCCGCCGTGAACGCCTGAAAGTTTTCGCCCTCCTTCATCGTCGCAACCGCGCGCGCCAGCCCCTCGCGAGCTTCGCAGGACTGGGTGTCGATCCCGGTCACCGCGTCGAGCGCGTTTTCGATCGGCTGGCAAATCGCGGTTTCCACATCTTCCGGGCGCGCACCGGGATAGGGAACGGTAATTTCCACATCGGTTGGCTGGGTTGGCGGAAAAGTGTCATGCAACAGCGACGGGCCGACGAACAGACCCCACAGCAGAAACAGAACCATCAAAAGGTTGGCAACGGTGCGATGAGCGGCGAAAAATCGGATCATCTTACTTGTCCCGCGTGCCGCAACGCGGATTCAAGCGCCTTGTCCTCGCTTGCCTGCAACAGCATCCCCTCGATGATTGGCGATGGCGCGCTGACCACCACCCTTTCGTCCGGCTTCAGCCCCCGGGTGATCAGCGCGACTTCGCCCTGCAGCAGACCCGCCGTCACGGCACGGCGGCGTAACCGGTTGTTGGCGTCGGCAATCAGCACCTTGCCATGGCGAAGGGCGCTGCGCGGGACAACGATCCCCTTGATTGGAGGACTGCTCAACGTTACCTCGACGAACATTCCCTTGGTCAGCGGTGGTCGTTGGCCGGGTTTGGCGCCGGAATAGGCTGTCTCTATGCGCACGATAACCCCCAGCGTGCCAGATTTCTGGTCGATCGTGTCGCTGATGCGGTCCACCGCGGCGGGCCAAGACAGCGTCTGTTTGCCCAGCCGCAAATGCACCGCCGCACGCAGGCCCATGTCATGCAGAAAACGGGTCATCGCCTCGGGGCTGATCGCCGGTTTCGCCTGCGCGGCGGGATCGGTGCGATGCAGGCCCAGCATGTCATTGATCGAGACCTGTGCCACCACTTCGGCGGAGCCGACACCATCAAGCGATGCCGCAACCTGCCCGGCGCGCACGAACTGACCCACCTGAACCGTGGATTGCGAGACTCGCGCGGCAAACGGAAGGGTCAGGGTGGTGCGCGCCAGATTCAGCTCGGCTGTCTTCAGCTTGGATTGGTTGACCGCGATCTGCTCTTGTTGCACCTCGCGCGTGGTGGGCAAAAGCGCCAGTGAATTCTTCAGGTTCAGCACCTTTTGTTGCTGCACCAGCCAGCTTGCCTGTGTCGCGTCCAGCGCGGCCTGACTGTTGGTTCCGCTGGCCACGAGTTTTTTCACGCGCTCCAGATCGCGGCTTTTGATGGCGAGGGATTTACGCTCGATCGCAAGCGCGGCAAGCTGGTTCTTTCGAGAAATCTGCAACTCGTCCAGCTTGGCCCGGGCGGCGCGAATATTTGCCTTGGCCTGAGCCACCGCCAACTTGAAATCAGCCTGCGACAGTTTCAGCAACACTGTCCCCTTCGGCAGGATCGCCCCCTTTTCCAGACGCGGATTGACATAATCGGCGGTGGCGCCGACTTCGGGGATGGCCTCAAAGACACGGGTCGGGCGCACCAGTCCGTATCCGGTGATCCGCGGGGCTAGAGGAATTTCCTCGGCCCTGACAATCCTGACGGCGGTTGCGCGCTCGGCAACGGGCTGTTGCGCGGGAGGGTGTCGGTTCAGGATGACATATCCCAACAGACCGCCACCGAGGGCCAAGGCTGGCAGGGTGATGAAGATCAGTTTCAGGCCGGATTTCATGCGTATCTCCAAAATTACGCTGCCCGCAATTAACGCCCGAAAGTTTTCCGGAATGGAAATGCCATGAAGGGTGGGAACGGCGGCCAAGTCGGCACGACGCTAGCAGAATAAAAGTTGCAAACGTTATGATCGCTGTCATACCGGCGACACCGAATCCGCATTATTGCATGGCGGTACGAAACGGCACGCCCTTGGCAAACCTGCCGAACCGAAAGGAACCTCGCAAGTGAACCGACTGCAATATCTCACGCATGAGCTGCTTTTCCGCCGCGGGCGTTCGCTTGCGACGCTGCTGAGCATCGGAGTTTCGGTGCTGGCGGCGGTGCTCCTGATCTCGGTTGCCACCACCTATTCCAAAGCCGTGCAGGCGCCGATGAAAAGCGTGGGTGCCGATATCGTTGCACAGCTTTCCGGCGACATCCCCAAGGCGCTGAAGGGGCTGGTGTTTCCGCACCCCAATGCGCTGCTGCCCGCTGATGAGGTCGCAAGGATCAAGGCCCTTCCAGGCGTCGTCAGCGTTACCCGCGGCGTTTACATGTGGGAGCTGCCGCCCAACCCCTACAAATCCATTCTCGGGATCGAGGACGGGCCGGCGGGGCTTGGCAATCTCAATGCCAACATTACCGTGGGCGAGGCGATCACGCCAGACAGCAACGCCATCCTGATCGACAGCGATTATGCCGCGAAAAACGGGCTGAAACCGGGGGACCGGCTGTTGATCGGGACGCGAAAATTCCCCGTCGCGGGAATCGTCGATGCGGCGACCGGCGGCAAGGTCGTGCGCGCGGATGTCTACATGCCGATCCGTCTGGCCCAGAACCTCGCGCTTCATGCGCCGCATGTGCAGGATCTTTACCCTTTTGGCCCCGATGATGCCAATGAGCTGCTGATCAAGGTTGACAGCCGCGATCTGCGCGCCGTGGTCGAGGGCATCGGCGCGATCCTGGGAAAGAACGCCGTGATCTCAAGCGGGCTCAGCTTTCAGGATACGCTGAACAGCGTTCTGTTCCTGTCCCGGCGGCTTGGCCTGATCCTTGCGCTTGTGGTGGGGTTGTTTTCCACGGCGTTCGTTCTGCGCGCGACCGCCTCGGCCGTCAATGAGCGCCAGCGCGAAATGGCGCTGCTGCAGGCGATCGGCTGGACCCGTCGGCAGATCGCCTGGCAGGTGATCCTGGAAAACACCGTGCTGGCCGTGCTCGGCAGCCTTGGCGGCATTGTGCTGGCGCTGATCATCGCCCGGCTGAGCGGCGGGATCCAGATCACCATCAACCTGCCCTGGGATCTGAGCTCGACGCCGCATTTCCTGCCCGAAGCCACGCGCGATCGCAGCCAGATCGTCACCATGCCGCTGGATATCTCGCCCGGCCTGATCGCGATTGCCGGGCTTGGCGGGATTGCGGTCGGCTTTCTTGCGGCCAGCATCGCCACTGCCCTGAAACGCGCGCAGCCCTGGACGCTGCTTGGAGCCGAATGAAAGTGAAAACGATGACCGAACCCGCCATTCAGACCGAAAACCTTGTCAAAAGCTATGGCTCTGTCGAGGTGATCCGCAACCTGTCGCTCGACGTGCCAAGGGCGCAGTTTTCCGCCATCGTCGGCAAGTCCGGCTCGGGCAAAAGCACGCTTCTGGGGCTGATCTCGGGGCTCGAAACCCCCGATGCGGGCCGCGTGCTGCTGAACGGCACCGACATCTTCGCGCTCGATGACAAGGGCATGGCCGAAACCCGTCGCCGCCAGATCGGCATCGTGTTTCAGAGCTTCAACCTGGTGCCGGCGCTCAGCGCATTGGAAAACGTGCTGCTGCCGGTGGTGTTTGACGACAGGTTGAGCAAGGCCGAATACGAGGTCCGCGCCCATGATCTGCTGTCGCGGGTCGGGATGGAGGCCCGCGCCAGCCACCGCCCCGGTGCGCTGAGCGGCGGCGAGCAACAGCGTGTCGCCATCGCTCGGGCGCTCATCAACCAGCCCGCGATTCTGCTGGCGGATGAGCCGACGGGCAATCTCGACGAAACCACTGCCGCGGGCGTGTTCGATCTCTTGACCGGGCTCACCCGCGATATCGGCACCACGCTTTTGATGGTCACCCACGACATGGATATCGCCGCCAAGGCGGACCGCGTCTTTGAAATGAAAAACGGAAAGGTAGAACAATGATCACCCGCAGAACCCTTCTGGGCGCGCTGGCGGCCAGCACAGTTGCGCTCGGCATGGGCGCGCTTGGCACAGGTGTCGCCCGCGCCGGCACCCCGGTGCATGTCGATATCGTCGCGCTTGGCCACTGGCCGGTGCAAAAGGCGCTCGATCCCGTGCGCGTCCTGCTCAAGGGCTATGGCGACAAGATCGCGGTGCAGGAATTCGATGCCGAAGCCGATGACGGCAAGGCGCTGATAAAAAAGGCCGGAAAACAGGGCCATGTGCCACTGTTGATCCTGATCGACGGGGCCTGGCAGTTCAAGCGCGCCGATGGCTCGGCGGTCGAATTCTTCAGCTTCCCATCGGGCGCGGCCAACCCGCTTGGGGCCCTGGGTTCGGGAAGCTGGAGCGTTGACGATCTCAAGGCGGTGCTCGACGCGAAGGTCGGGGGCTGAGCCGTGGCCCACCCGCTCTTGCACTGGCGTTATCTGACGCGCGAAGCCGGCCACCGCTGGAAACGCACGGCGCTGACGGTTTTCGGCATCGCAATGGCGGTGACGCTGGTGCTGTTGCTCGACGTGCTGGGGCGGGCCTTCATCGATGTTTCGACCCTGCCGTTCAAAAGCCTCAGCGCCGATCTGCTGGTGCAGCGCAGCGCCACCAAACAGGCTCTGCCCGATCAAATGGGCGTGATCCTGCCCTATTCGGCCCAGCCGATCAGCAGGACGGAGCAGGAGCGGCTGGCCAACGAAGATGGCGTATCCGCCGCAAACGGCTTTGTGCTGTTGTGGAATCTGGGCCGGGGACGGTTTTACACGATCAGCGGGCTCGACCTCGCCGCCGGGCCGCCCTATCTCGGCCCGGCGAAGATCCGCGACTGGATGTTCAAGGGCCGCATCGCCCGCCCTGCCAGCCACGAGGTCGTGGTCGAGCGCCACTATGGCGCCTTTTACCGGATCAAGCCGGGGGCCAAGGTCACCTTCAACGGGCAGGAATTTACCGTCACCGGCGTGGTGGACATTCAGGGCGGCGGGCAGTTCGTTGCCAGCAATTTCTATATGGATATCAACGAGGCGCGCGCCCTGGCCGGGTTGCCCCCGGATGCGGTCAATCAGGTGTTTCTGAAGGTTGCGAATATCGACCGGACCGAGGCGATCAAGAAACGTATCGCCGGATGGCTGCCGCAGGCGTCGATTGTTTCATCCGGCTCGATGCTGCAACTTTTCGGCGGCATCTCACAGGTCATCGGCCGCTTTCACGGGATTGCGATTCTCGGCGGTGCTCTGGCGGCGGCGGCGCTGATCGCCACGCTGCTTTCCGGCGCCATGGCCGAGCGGCGCAAAGAGGCGGCAATCCTGCGCACGGTTGGCTGGAGCCGTCGGCAGACCCAACGCCAGCTGATCGGGGAAGCGACCTTGCAAGGGCTGATCGGGGGGGCGCTGGCGCTTGTCTTTCTGGCCGTCGCTCTGGCTGCGCTTTCCCATGTTGAATTGCAGATCCCGGCCAGCATGGGCGGTGAAAACCCCGCCAGTTTCGCCAAGGGTGCGTTTCAGGCACCCCCCGAAAGCGTCGCCCTGCCGGTCAGCGCCACGATCTGGGACTGGCTTCTTCCTCCGATCCTTGCCGCGCTTTATTGTGCCGCGACCGGCCTTGTCGTCTCGGCCCGTCTGACCGTCGGTTCGCTCTGGCGCACGATCAGGGGCTGAGCCGTGGCCCCCGCCGAATATGGTCTTTACTTTGCGCTGACGCTTGCGGTCTCGACGGTTTTCGCGATGGGCGGTGTGGGCTCGGCGCTCGGGCTGGTGCCGATCCTGCATATGCTCGGCATCCCGTTCGACCCCGCCCGCGCGCTCGGGCTGTTTGTCAACACGGCCACGACCTCGACCGCCTCGCTGATGAACTTTCGCCGCGGGGTGCTGGAGGTTCGCACGGCCCTGCCGCTGGTGATCGCGGTGCTCGTTGCCACCCCGCTCGGGGCGTGGAGCGGCAAGTTCGTGCCGCATATGTGGGTGCACGACCTGATGACCGTTTTCCTCATTGTGGCGGCGCTGCTGATGTTGTTCACCCGGCGCGCAAGCGTGATCCAAACGCCAAGACGCTGGCTGCTCTGGCCGATCGGCGGCGTTGTCGGTGTGATCTCGGGCCTTTTGGGCGTGGGTGGCGGTATGCTGATGATGCCGGCGCTGATCCTGTTGGGGTTCGATGCCAAAAAGGCTGCGCGCGCCATCAGCTTTGTCATCCCGTTTTCCTCGGGCGCCGCATTTTTCACCTATCTGAGCTTTACGGACATGGACTGGGCCTTGCTGGGCACCGTTGCCATTGCCGCGGCAGCGGGTGGCTATTTCGGCCAAAACATCATGAACGACCGACTGAGCCCGGCACAAGTCAAGAAAGGCATTGCCGTCCTTTTGCTGGTGCTGGCGGCCAAAATGATCTGGGCGCATTTCCGGATGCTGTGATGTGACCACCGGGAAAAAATGCAGAAGATATGACCGAACCTGGGGCAATCCCTCTCCCGACCGGTGGATGCCTGCATTCACCGACAGGGGGGTATGATGCGGTGAAGCATCTGGTTCTGAACCGGATCGACACGCGCCCGTCACGGCTCGATCTGGAAATTTATCCATATCTTCCCAAAGCCCGCGTCGACGCGACGGATCCGGCCAATTATCTGAGCCTGATGTCAGAGGTACCGGCATGACCGATACGCCCCCTGGAACGCGCTTGCTCTTTGAAGGGCCTCGCGATCCAGCGGGCGGCACGCTATCACATCGACTGGCCCAGTTTTACACCGCGATTTCGCCCAGTTTTACTCCGGGATTGACAGTTATCCATTGATGCGCCCAACAGAACAGGCCGCAGATCTCACGGGTCTTGCGCCCATCGCCGGTGACAGCAACGCCATGCGCGGCAAACACTCTATCGCGGGCGGAAGGCGCCTCCTCAGGCATGTGAAGTTCCAGGCCGCGGATGCCGCAAGCCATCACAACCCGGCCCTGAAGACTTTCGATGAAAGTGTGCGCGCAGAAGGAAAACTGCACAAAGGCCTCATCACAGCCTTTGCGCGAAAGCGCGTCACGATCACGAATGCCCTGTGCCGGTCACGACAAGAACGGGCACCTCAAGCCGCCTGAGGAATTCGGTTGCTAACTCGCGTGCGGATCCGGGCCGGCAACAACCCCTGAAAAGAGCCGCCCCATGCCAGGCAGAGAATCGCTTATGCCGGCCAACTGAAGCATATGCCACGCCAGCGCCTGATTGCTCGAGATCACGGCGAGCCCGGTGCGGGCCTCCATATCGTCCAAAATGTTCAGGCAGCGCAGATTGGTGCAGGAAATGAGAATGGCATCACAGGGGGCCATCCGGGCCACCCGTTCGACAGCTTTCAGGATGGATGCCTCGGTGATGCGCGCGACGACATGGTCATTGGCCTCTTCAAACGATCCAAACCCGGCGATTTCCAAACCGGCCTCTTCCAGTTTGCGCCACATGCGCGCGGACACTTCGGCCACATAGGGCGTGACAAAGCCCAACCTTCGTGCGCCGACATGTCTTGCGGCGGCAATGATCGCCGCCAGCGGGTCGGTGACCCGGGCCGTGGGACAAACGGATCTTATGGCGGCGGAGACCTTGTCCGATCCGATAACGGTTGCGCCCGACGTGCATCCGTATCCGATCACGTCAAAGGCCAGCGATTCGGGCAGAAGCCGGGCCGAGGCTGGCAGATCGGCTTCCATCCGGGCCAGCGTTTCGGGCCGGATTTCCGACACCATCGGAATACGCGAATGGTAAAGCGCGACACCCGGTAGCCGCATCATCCGCGCGAATTCGTGTTCCAACGTCTCGTCCGTCTCAAGGACGATCACCCCCATGTTGGCGCGGGTGCCGATACCCTCATCCGTTTCAAAATCCAGTTTCATTTCAATCCCCTCAGATCGCCGGTAACTCGGGCGCTGTGCGGGTGGTCAGCAATTTAGCACCGTCCGGGCGCAGGACGATGTTTTCCTCATGGACCATGATGCGCCCGTCACCGTATCCCACCGAGGGCTCCAGCGTCAGCACCATACCTTCCTTCAGCACCGTTTGGTCAAAGGCGGCAAGAGAGGGCCATTCGGTCAGCTGCATGCCCAGCCCGTGGCCCAGACGGCCGATATTGCCGCCCTCATCATCCATTTCGGAAATAACGTCCCGCATCGCCTGAAACAGCTCGCGACAGGTGGCGCCGGGACGCGCAGCCGCAATGCCGACCTCGGTCGCCCGCCACAGAACATCATGGGCCCGCCGGGACATGTCATCGGCGTAGCCAATCGCCCAGTTGCGATCGAAGTCGCAATAATACCCGTCCCATGTGGCCCCGGTATCGAGCATCATGATGTCGCCCCTGCGCAGCGGGCGACGCGTGGGTGGAGAGATCACATCGTGATAGCCAGCCTGATCTGCGCCCCCGACCAAATAGGGAACGTCATCGGCCCCCTGCGCCAGGGCCTCGCGGCGAAAGGCGCGGAAGGTCTCTTCGAACGGCTGCCCGCAATGGGCCAGATCGGGCACCCGGGCGAAGGTTTCCGATCCGATGGCGCAGATATGGCGGAGCTTTGCTATCTCGGCCTCGGATTTGACCATCCGCAGCGTGCGCATGATGTCGGTCGCGTCCGCAATGGCAAGGCCGGGCAGTGCTGCCAGCAAGCGTTCGTAATCGCCAAGCGGCATGCGTAGCGCGGTTTCGTGGCCTTTCAGCACGCCAATTGTTGCGCCCGATTGTGCCAATGGCGACAAGAGCCCGACCAGCAGGCCGATGCCGTCATCGCGCGGGGCCGGGGCGCTCCAGCTGCGGATGTCGTCCAGCCAGGTCTGGCGCATCAGGGCCACGCCGATTTCCGGGATGATCGCGATCGGCTTGCCCTCGATCGGGACAAACAGGAACCAGGGACGTGTCGGGCTTTGCCAGAAGGCGGTATGAAAGCCGCTGAAATAGCGCACTTCCGGCTCGGTCATCAGCAGCAGGCCCGCCAGCCCTCTCTCGGCCATGAGGGCCTGCGCCCTGCCCGTGCGGGCGGCATGTTCGGCCTCCAGAAAACCGCGATCCGGGCGGGTGGGTCTGGTGTCAGACATGGCCTTTTCCCTTCACGAGACGGGCAAAGACCTCGGGGTCGGTGACCCCCTCCGAGCCGAACAGCAAAATGCGCGAGGTTTCGTTCAGGCCCAGCCTGGCGGACAGGTCCCGGGATCGGCGCGCCGCAATTGCCGCGGCCAGCCCGGCCACGGCGCTTTCCCCGGCTTCGATCTCCGGGTCGCCGAATTCCGGCCGCGCCAGTGCGCGCATTGTCGGGCCTACGATGCTGTCGGGGATGGTCAGAAAGTCGCTGGTTTCCTCGGTCAGGATTTCCCACGCCATTTGCGATGGCTCTCCGCATGAAAGCCCCGCCATGACGGTTTCTTCCGCGATCCTGACAGCGGTTGGCGCGCCGGCGCGTGCGCTTGCGAGAAGACAGGCCGCCAGTTCGGGTTCGACCACGACCAAGCGCGGGGCATTCACCCCCCAGTACTGACGCAGGAATGCGGCAACCGAGGCGGCCAGCCCCCCGACGCCGCCCTGCACGAACACATGTGTCGGGGCCTGTTCCAAGGCCACGCAAGCCTCGCGGGTCATGACGCCATAGCCTGCCATCACGTCGCGGGGCGGGTCATGATACCCTTCCCACGACGTATCCGAGACGACAAACCAGCCATTTGCCTCGGCGTCCTGGCGCGCGAGCGCAACCGAGGTATCGTAGTCGCCATCTATCCGGATAACCTCGGCGCCCAGGTCGCGCATGGCCTGCGCACGCGCTTCACTCACCTGAGCATGGATGTAGATGCGGCAGCGGGTGCCGACACGGCGACACCCCCAGGCAAGCGAGCGGCCGTGGTTGCCGTCGGTTGCGGATACCAGAGTGATTCTGGCGCATTCCTGCCTGTATTTCCCGGCGCGAATGTCAGCTGGCGCGATCTCTTGGCCCAGGCGGTTCGACAGCTCGCGGCTCAGTACCCGCATCGCCGCATACGCCCCGCCGAGCGCCTTGAAGCTGCCCAGCCCAAAGCGCGGGCCTTCGTGCTTGTAATCCAGGCGGGCCACGCCGATGACCTTTGACAGGCCCTCCAGATTGATCAGAGGCGTGGGGGCGTAGCCTTCCCATGCGGTGATTTCATCCCAGGCTTCGGCAAAGTCCCCTGGTGACAAGACGCGCATGGCAGCATCGCCGAATGTGGGCGACCCCGAAACGTGGTTAAGCGTGGCAGCGGCGAACACAGTGGTCATCTTTGCGTCCTTTCTCGCGGGCAAACGCTGTCTGCCCCGGTTTTCCATGCGCTCGGTAGCCGAGGCAAGGCTGGCCCGAGGTGGTTTCAATTCCTGGCCTTTCGGTTCGTGCCGCCAGTTTCATGTCCCATCCGCGCCAGTATGCGTTCCCCGGCGTTCAGGGCACAAGGAAAGAATGGCACCGTCGCGGTGATGGCCTGTTGACGGTCCCCTTAAGCGCCGCTGCGCGAAGGATTTCAGTTCCAGAGGCGTTCCCGCACCAGGGTCCGGCGCATGCCGGCCGGCGTCTCGATCTCAAGCCGTATTTCGCGTCATCAAATGCCAGGTTTACCCCCGAAAGGTGCGCTATCGCGGGGTGGCCAAAAACGAGGCGCGGATGTTCAGCCCCCTTCTCGGGATCATGCTGCGCATAACCCTGCCGGGCAATGCATGGCGCTGGCCAACCTCTATCTCGCGCGAAGGGTCTGTCTGAAATCAGGAAAACAAGGGTAAAACTCGCCGCGTGAGCGGTCTCAAAATGGCTGGCGCCAAGCATTCGTGCGGCAATCGAAAACCTACGAGAACCAAAAGCTCTGTTGTTCAGACTCTCCTTAGGAAACGGGGTCAAACCCGCAAGACTCAGACGCCATGCACCGCCCCATCAACGGCCTTGGCCAAGGCCGCTGACGGGGCATTCATAGCAAATGCGAAATACCGACGGGCGTAGACCTATAACCTACCCGCCTTCCGCCCTCCGCCCTTCAGGCACAGGAATAGGCGCCTGCCCCGGAGGTGGCGAGCCCCGCGCGCACCAGCCCCTCGGCAAGGCCGACGGCGCAGGCCACGCCGTCGATCACCGGCAGGCCGAACTCGTCGGACAGCCGCGCCATCAGGTCGGCCATGCCGGCGCAGCCCAGAACGATGGCTTCGGCCCCGTCCTCGCGGATCGCCAGGCTGATCTCGGCGCGGATCCTGTCGATGGTGGCCGGATCGCCCTCTTCGAGCTTCAGCACCGGAATGTCGGTGGCGCGCACCCGGGCGCATTTGCGCGCCAGCCCGTAGCGCTCGAGATTGGCTTCCAGCCCCGGCACCGAGCGCGAAAGCGTCGTCACCACGCTGAACTTGGCGGCGACGATGCCGGCCATGTGATAGGCGGCCTCGCCGATCCCCATCACCGGCACCGAAAAGGCGCAGCGCAGCGCATCGACGCCGGTATCGTCGAAGCAGCCGACGATGATCGCATCCACATCCCTGTGCCGGCCCGCTTCCTCGAGCAGTGGGGGCACGCAGATGGCGCCGTCCAGATAACCTTGGATGCAGGGCGGCCCGCCCAGCGAGGTGGCAGCGACGATCTCGGTATCGGGATGGGCGCTCGCGCGGGCGGCGGTGGCGATCTTTTCGGTCATCGACACGGTCGAGTTCGGATTGACAACCAGCAGTTTCATGCCGCGGCCCTTAGAGTTCGCCGCCCAGATAGGCGGCCTTGATGCGCTCGTCGTTCAGCAGATCCCTGGAGTTGCCCTCGATCACCACCTTGCCGGTTGCCAGGGCATAGGCGCGGTTCGAGATGCTCAGCGCCATGCGCGAGTTCTGCTCGACCAGCAGCACCGAAACCCCCTCGTCGCGGTTGATCGCCACGATCGAGCGGGCGATGTCCTGCACCAGCTTGGGCGCGATGCCGAGGCTCGGCTCATCGAGCAGCAGCAGCCGGGGCGCCGCCATCAGCGCGCGCCCGATCACCAGCATCTGCTGCTCGCCTCCCGAAAGCGTGCCCGCCGCCTGACCGAAGCGCTCCTTCAGGCGCGGAAAGCGGGTGAGCACGCTTTCCAGCGTCTCCTTGATCCCGGCCTTGTCGGAGCGCGAAAACGCGCCCATCATCAGGTTGTCCTTCACCGACATGTAGGGAAAGACGCGCCGCCCCTCGGGCACCATGGCGATGCCGAGCTTGACGATATCCGAAGGCGGCATCCCGTCGATCCGCCGGCCCTGGAAATGCACCGATCCGCTGCGCGGCCGCGCCAGCCCGGTGATCGCCCGCAGGATCGAGGATTTGCCCGCGCCGTTGGCCCCGATCAGCGCCACCGTCTCGCCCTGATCGAGGCTGAGCGAGACGCCCTTCAGCGCATAAACATGGTCGTAATAAAGTTCGACATCGTTGAATTCGAGCATGGACGTCATGGTTCAGATCCCGACCTCGTCATCGGCGCTGCCCAGATAGGCCTCGATGACTTTTTCATTGTTCTGGATTTCCGAGGGCGTGCCCTCGGCGATCTTCTCGCCAAAGTTCAGCACCACGATGCGGTCGGAAATGTTCATCACCGCCGGCATGTCGTGCTCAACAAGCAGGATCGTCACGCCGCGCGCGTCGCAGACCGAGCGCACGAGGTTGACGGTGCGCATGGTTTCCTCGGGGTTCATCCCCGCGAAGGGCTCATCAAGCAGCAGCACCTTCGGGTCGGTCGCCAGCCCGATGGCGATGCCGAGTGCGCGCAGATGCCCCTGTGGCAGGTTACTCGCCAACTCCTCCGCCATCGCGCTCATGCCCATGAACTCCAGCAATTCGTCGGCATAGCGCCCGAAGGCAGCGATATCCGCGCGCGCCGTGCGGGTGCCCCAGAAATAGCCCGCAAGCGAGGCTTTTGCGCGCAGATGCTGGGCCACGATCACACTTTCACGCACCGTCATGCTCTTGAAGATGGTGGTTTCCTGAAAGGTCCGCACCACCCCCAGGCGCGCCACCACATGCGGCTTGAGGTCGGAAATCCGTTTGCCCTCATACAGCACCTCGCCCGACGTGGTGCGCAGAAAAGAGGAGATTAGCTTGAACAGCGTGGACTTGCCCGCACCGTTGGGGCCGATCACCGAGAGGATCTCGTTTTGGCCCACATCGAAGCTGACATCGTTGACCGCCGTCAGCCCGCCGAATTTCTTGGTGACGCCGCAAACCTCTAAAAGCGCGCTCATTTCCCGCCCCCCTTGCCGAGCTTGCCAAGCCGCAGGCTGAGAAGGCCGTTGGGCAGGAAGCGGATCACCAGGATCAGCAGCACCGAATAGACCAGCAGTTGATACTTGCCGAGCGTGAACAGCAGATCCCAGCCGAAATAGAGGGTCAGCGTGCCAAGCATCGGCCCGAACACATAGCCGAGCCCGCCGAGGAAGCAGTTGAGCATGAAGTTGACCGAATCTGTCACCTGAAAGCTCGACGGATAGACCGACTGCGAGATCGAGCCGAACAGCGCCCCGCCGATACCGCCAAAGAACGACGAGATGGCGAAGATGATGATGCGGATATAGGCGATGTTGACACCTATGGAACTGGCTAGTTCCTCATTCTGCTGCATCGAGCGGCAGATGTGGCCAAGGCGCGAATTGACCAGCCGCCAAAGCGCCAGATAGGTCAGCACCATCAAGATGCTGGCCATGATGTAGAAGGCCAGCTTGGTATCGGCCATGCTGTCAAAGGGCGGGAGGATCTGTAGCCCGAGGAGGCTGATCCCGCCGGGAAGCGGGATCGAGGTGATCCCCTTGGCGCCGTTGGTGATCGGCAGCGCCAGGGCGACGAGTGTGACCACTTGGGTCAGAACCAGAGTGATCATGGCGAAATAGACCCCGCGCAGGCGCAGGATTGGCAGGCCGATCAGCACCGAAACTACGGCAGCAAACAGTCCGGCCACCAGCAGCGAGATCCAGAACGAAACCCCCGCCTTGGCCACCAGTATCGCCGAGACATAGGCCCCGATCAGCGCGAATGCCCCCTGGCCGATATTGATCCGGCCGATATAGAAGGTCAGCCATACCCCGGCGCTGGCGATCGACAAGAGGGCGACGGAGGTGAGGGTGAAGTAGAAATCCCACCGCCCGGTTGCCGCAATCACAATCGGCACGCCGACGAAAATCGCCAGCAGGAAGATGCCAAAGCCGATCAGTTGTTTGGAAGTCACGCCATTCATGCTCTTATCCCCAGGGCTTGCCCATCAGGCCCTGGGGCCGGATGGCAAGGAAAATCATCAACGAAATGAAGATCACCAGATAGGTGATGTCGCCATATTGCGAGAGCACCGCCAGGCCGATGGCCTCCATGAAGCCCAGGATGAACCCGCCGGCAATCGCCCCCGAGATGACGCCGGCGCCGCCGATCATCACCATCATGAAGGCCTTGATCGAGGTCGGCCCGCCCATGCCCAGATTGATGCCGGTGATGGTGACCAGGAGTCCGCCGACCAGCCCCGCCAGCATCGCCCCCAGCGCAAAGCCGATGGTCGAGTAGCGGTCCACGTTGACGCCCATCAACTGCGCCGCCGTCCGGTCCTGTGCCAGCGCCCTCAGCGCGCGCCCGGTCCTGGAAAACTGCATGAAGGCGATGAAGGCAACGATCGAGAAAATCGCCAGACCGCAGATCAGGATCCGGTCATAGGGCATGATAATGCGGAAATCCCAGTTCAGCACGCCGTTGACGATCTTGGGCACACCGCGCTGCTTTTCGCCGAAGATCAGCAGGATCAGCGCGTCCAGCAGAAAGGCGATCCCGGCCGCCAGCAGCATGGTGCTTTCCTCACGCGCCGATCCCTTGATCACCGGCGCGAACAGGAAGCGCTCGATCAGCGCCCCCAGCACCGCCAGGGTGACGCAGGAGGCCAGCAGCGCCACGATATAGGGCAGGCCGAGCTGGCCGTAGATGGTGTAGGTGACGAACCCGCCGATCACATACATCTGCCCGTGGGCAAAGTTCAGCACGTTCATCAGGGCGAAGATCAGGGTCAGACCCAGCGCGATCATCGCGTATTGCGCCCCCAGATAAATGCCGTTGGCCAGCACCTGTTCCATATGTTTCCCCGCAAATTTCCTGTTCCCGGGCCGCTGGGGCCCGGGATTTCAGCATTGATGGTTTTGCCCGGAAGGGTCAGTCAACCGTGGCGACGAACAGGGTCTTGAACGCGCCATTCTCGAAGGTGTTGACCACCAGCGGCACCGCGATCTGACGCTTCTGAGTAAAAGATGTCGTGCCCACATAGGTCAGCTTGGCATTGCCCTTCATGAAGGGGTTGGGCGCTTCGAAGGTATCCATGGTCTTCTGGAATTCCTTGACGTCGTTGATCGCCTTCGGATTGGCCGCCAGCGTCGCCAGGATGTATTCCAGCGCATAGACCTTGGTGTTGGATTCGTCGTTATACTCGCCGAACATCTTGGTGTAGCGCTTGACAAATTCCTTCATTGCGTCCGAAGCCAGCTCAGGGGTCGAAGCGCCACCCACAGAAATAAAGCCATTGGCCAGATCGCCCGCGCCCTCGCGCAGCACCTGCGCATCCTGTGCGGTTTCGGTGGAGATCAGCCCCTGATAGCCCAGCTCGCGGGCCGAGCGGATCAACTGTGGCGCATGCGCCGGCGAAACCCCCGACAGCACCAGAAGATCGGGCCGCTGGCGGATCACCGGGGTCAGAACAGGGGTAAAATCGGTGGTGTCGGGCTGGTAGGTGACGTTGTCGGAGACCACCTTGAGGCCCAGCGCCTTGGCCGCTGCCACGCCGCTGGTGCGCTGGCTCAGCGGGTCCGATTCATTGGCCGCCACGAAGGCCACCGTCTTTACGCCCTTCTTCTCCTTCAGATACTTGTAGATGGCCGGGCCCGACTGGTAGTTGGCCACCATCGCCAGCACCGCGTTCGAGGCGGGCGGCGTGTAGAGCGATTTGGAAAACGCGTAGGGGAAATACATGATCCCGTTGGCCTCGGCCACCGGACGCACCGCTTCGGCGCCGTCATCGGTGTTGGGGCCGACCACATAGTGGATGCCCTCCTGGGCCATCTTATCCATGCCGGCGATCGAGCGCTTGGGGTCCTTCTGGTCGTCGAAGCTGACGATCTTGATGTCGTAGGTGGTGTTGCCAATCTTGTAGCCGCCGGTTTCATTGATCCAAGCGGCGCGGGTTTCCATCGAGCGCTGGTTGGAAATGCCCCAAGCCGCTGCCGGGCCGCTGGTCACGCCGACGAAGCCGATCTTCAGCACCGGGTTTCCGGCGAACACGGCTGTGGATTGCAGCGCGACCAGCGCCGTCGCAGCCAGAGCCGATTTTACAAGTGTCCTTCTTTTCATTGCTAATCCCCTGTTGGTTCTTGGTGATGCGCGCAGACCGCCTTTCAGGCGTTCATCCGCTTGCTGTCCTGCCCCGTGATCCAACGATTGTTAACAATCAGTGTCAACAATTTTTTGACTGATCGTACGCAATAATGGCATGGTTCTTCCAGTCCTGCGGGGCTATGGTGACATGAAATTGCGCCCGCTCGTGGCGCGCGGCGAACGCAACTAGGAGCAGGATTTGGCGCCTTCAAAGCAGGCAACACACGCGCAGGAAACGAAATTTTCATCCGGCCCGGACGAAAAACTGATCGTCGAGCAGATCTATAACGCGGTGATGGAGCAACGCCTTGCGCCCAATACCAAGCTGAGCGAATCGCGCCTGTGCGAAATCTTTGGAGTCGGGCGGATGCGGGTGCGTCGGGCGCTTCTGCTGCTTTCCAGCCAGGGGATCGTCGAGCTCAAGTCGAATCGCGGCGCGTTTGTCGCCTGCCCCGATCAGGGCGAGGCGAACGATGTTTTCGAGGCCCGGCTCCTGATCGAGCCGCCGCTGGTGCGTCAGCTGGCGCTTTCGCACAGCGATGATCTGCTGACGCTTCTGAGCGCCCATATCGCGCGCGAGGACACCGCCCGCACCAAGCAGGAGCGCACCGAGATGATCCGCCTTTCGGGAGAATTCCATCTGCGGCTGGCCGAGGCCACCCGCAATCAGGTGCTGGTGCGCATCCTGCGTGAGCTGGTCACCCGCACCTCGCTGATCGTCGGGCTCTTTGGCATTTCCGGGCAATCCAGCTGCCCCGATAACGAGCATATGGAGATTCTCAGGGCCATCAGCCAGCGCGACCCGGCGCGCGCCGAACAGCAGGTGAAAAGCCATCTGGAACATATCCGCAGCGGCCTCTCCATGGACGAGCGCAAGGGCCGGCCCGACGATCTGCTCAACGTTCTCGGCCGAAGCTGAGCGCCGCGTAGGGCTTGCCGCATTCCGTAGGGTAACGGGACATAGGGAGTGGTGTACACCCTCGGCCAGACGTGAACGAGGAAAGGCCCCGAAACACCGTCCGGGGCCTTGTCAATAAGTCGTAATTCCAATCAGAAGGTGATCCGATAGCGTGCGAATCCGTCGGCCCCGTCACCCGCTGGGGCAATCGAGACCCCCGGCACATCGGCAGCATATTGTGCCCCTGCCGGTCCCGTATCAAACACCACGCTTGCCCCCTTGATTGGCGCCAGCGACCAGTTGCCATTGGCCTTGGGATTGACCGTGCCCTTTTCAACCAGATAGCGCACCAACACATCGCGGTTGGTATCCGGCCCCTCGAAAATCACGGTCGTGCCGTCATTGCCGGGGAAAGACCCGCCACCACCGGCCCGGTAATTGTTGGTCGCAACCACAAATTTCTGTGCCGGATCAATGGGTTTGCCGTGAAACTTAAGGTTGATGATGCGGTTTGCATCGGGGTTGAGCAAATCGCCCTTGGTGGAATATTTCGACGGCTGCGTCAGGTCGATCTGATAGGTCACACCATCAATCACGTCGAAATTATAGCTGGGAAATTCGGGGTTGAGGAGCGGCTGATCGGCCTTTCCCGGTGACACTTGGTTGAAAATCCCGGCCGAGCGTTCCAGCCAGTTCTTGACCGTCGCGCCGTCAATCAGAACCGCGCGCACCGTGTTGGGATAAAGATAAAGGTCGGACACATTCTTGATCGCGACTGGCCCCGGCTTGACGTCGGTATAATAATCCGGTCCACCACGTCCGCCGGCCTTGAACGGGGCCGCTGCGGAAAGGATCGGCAGCCCCTCCCATTTGGTGCCTTTCATCATCTGGCGCATATACCAAAGCTGCGCGTTTGAGACAATCTGAACCGACGGGTCATCCGCCACCAGCGAGAAATAGGAATAAAGCGCCGCATCGGTTTTGCCCACCGGCCTGCGGATATATTCCAGCGTCGCCTTATGTTCCTTGGCCACGGACTCCATCACGTCTTGTTCGCTTTTGACCAGCGGGATTTTCTTGCGCCCGTCGCGTTTGTAAATTGGCCGAGTCGTGCTTTGGGATGTGGCGATGCGCCATGTGCCGCCGTCCTGTTCCAGCATCAAATCGATCAGCCCCATATGCGAGCCCCAGAACCCGCCCATTGTGGCGGGTTTGCCCATCAAGGTGCCGTTTTCCACGTCCACCCCGTTGCCGGTTTTGAATTTCTTGCCGGGGAAAACCTTGTGCTGGTGGCCGGTCACGACCGCGTCAATTCCGTCGATCCCCGCCACATGCAGAGAGGCGTTCTCCATGCCGCTGCTCTCGCGGTCATTGGTGATGCCCGAATGGGAAAGCGCGATAATGATATCGGCGCCCGCCTCCTTCATTTCAGGCACCCATGCGCGGCCTGCCTCAAGGATATCGCGGGCGGCGAATTTCCCCTCAAGATGGGCGCGGTCCCAGTTCATGATTTGCGGCGGAACAAAGCCGATCAGACCGATTTTGATCTTGTGGACCTTGCCCGCGCCATCGGTGATCTGGCGATCAAGAATGATATAAGGCTTGACGTGCAGCGTATCGCCACGCGGGTTCGCGCCCAGTTTCTGGCCGAAATTGGCGTTTATAATCGGATAGTTAGCCCCCGAATTCACCTTGTCCAGAAACGACACCCCATAGTTGAATTCGTGATTGCCAAGCGTGCCAACATCGTATCCAAGCGTATTCATCGCCTGAATGATCGGATGCAGGTCGCCCTCTTTCATGCCACGTTCATAGGCGATGTAATCCCCCATCGGATTGCCTTGCAGATAGTCGCCATTATCCACCAAAAGGGAATTTGTCGCCTCGGCCCGGACCCCCCGGATGATGGCGGCCGTGCGCGCAAGGCCAACGCTATCGCTGGGGCGGTCGGCGTAATAGTCATAAGGCCAGACATGCACATGGATATCGGTCGTGGACATGACCCGCAGATGCGCCTGATTGGCCGCCGCGCGCGCCGAGAACGGATGCAGCGCAATCAACGCCCCTGCCGCCGTCCCCCCAAGAACAAATTTCCGCCGGTTAATGGGTTGATTGAAAGACATGAGACTCCCCCTATTTTTTGGACTAATTATTGTTAATGATAGGCATTACGATAGGCTCCTTCCCGAATCTTGCAAGAATTTTTTGACCGATCAATAAAAAATCAACCGCCAAAACCGGCTGCACGTCAGGGGTGATCACCCCGGGAGTCTCGACGATATCGTGAAAAATCGTGGCACTCTTGCCGATTGCTCGCAAAACTGTGGGGCAGGATATGGGGTAAACGGAGAGGGCCTGGGCCAAGGTCCTCCCCATCCAGAATGCCGGTTGGACGATGGAGTGCGCGACCTGTTCGCGCCGCGCAGTTGAGTTCCAACAGCTTGGCGCACACGCACCTTGTGGGCAGTGACGATGCGCGGCGTATAGATCACGCTGGCAGGCGACGGGCAATCTTCTCAACACTATCCTGCGATGCACTGGCACGGGGGCGGCGATGCGTCTGAGGATCTGCCTTGTCCGTCAATCCCCGTAGAAAACTATGCCGTGGCGATTAACGGTCTCATGATACCTTGCTCGGGCCGTCATACGAGCAGCGCCTCGATCCGCACGCTCTCGAATTTCGAGGCCGTGCGGAGAATGTCGGCGCGCTCCATCAGGCAGAATGCGGTAGCCAGCCCGTCGGCCATCGCCGCGGTATCTGCCGATACCGAAACCTGCGTCCATGAAGCTGCGGGCCGGCCGGTGCCCGGGTCGAATATGTGGCCGATTTTTCCCGATGAATCGAGAACCGTACCCATCGGGGCCGATGTGGCCAGAGCACGATCGGAAAGCGCCAGACGGGGTGACAGAACCGCCCCGTCGGGACTGCGGATTCCGACACGCCACGGGCCGCCGCCCGGTCGATGGCCAAGGGCGTGAATTTCGCCCATATCGACGAGAACGTCGCGCAACCCCCGGGCGCGCAGGAGCTGGGCAATCCGATCGGAAATATAGCCCTGCGCCACGCCGTTGAGGGTGATCGCCATGCCGGGACGCAGGAAATATATCCGGTCGGTGTCAAAGCGGACAAGATCCCAGCCGACAAGGCGGCGCGCCCTGCTTGTCTCGGCGCGGTCCGGCAGACGGTGCTGCCTGATGGCATCGGCATAAAGCGTCCACAACGGCTGCACGGTGGGGTCAAAGGCGCCGTTCGTTTCTGCGTGAATGGCGTCTGCCAGCGACAACAGTTCGAGAAATTCGGGCGCAGGGTTGCGCAGGACGCCCGTCTTGTTCAGCCGCGACAGCGCCGAATGGGGACGGTAGAGGCTGAAAATGTCTTCCAGACGGTTCAACTCCGATTCCACCCGCCGAAACAGCGGACGTGCCTCTGCCAGGGTCATCCCCGCGAGGGTCAAACTTGCCCCGGCGCCCAGGGCGATACCGCGCCAGCTGGCCGCAGGCGCAGCGCCACGCAGGCTTGGCGGTAGCGCGGCAAGGCCGGCGGTGGCGGCGCCGATTGCGATGAATCGGCGGCGCGAGGCGGGCCGTGGCGGGCGTTGCGTCAAACGAGTCATGTCGGTCAGTTCCCTTTCATGTTTTCTGACGGTGTCATCTTCATCGGGGCGCCCGCCATGTTGTCGGCCCCCATGTCCATGCGCGGTTTGTCCATGCGCGATTTCGGCTCCGCGCCCATTGTCATGGCAGGGTCCATCACCGGTTGGTCAACCGCCTTCAGGACCGCATCATCGGGAATGGCATCGAATGTTGTCACGGTGCCCCCCTTTTCGCGGGCGAATTTTTCGGCATCCCCGCGTTTTGCGAAGGGTGCCAGTTCGGGTGCCCCCATGCCGCCCCTGACATCGGCGCCGATAACGTAGAATGCCTTCCTGCCATCGGTCCAGTTGTCGCGTCCCGGCTTTTGCCAGCTGCTGGCGCGCCCCATGTCGTTGACGTAAAAGGCCAGAATCGGGGCCGTGCGTTCGGGCTGTTTCATATAGGCCACACCATCGCGCACCTGGGCAAAGAACAGCGGCTCGTCCACCCCTTCCAGGATGATCTGCGCCTTGGGCCCCGGCATGTTGACCAGCAGCATGTGGCAGAAATAGGCAACCGTCTCATCGGTGACCGGCTTGGGCGGAGGCATGCTCGCGGAGGTATCGTCGCGGCATCCCGCGAGCAGGACCACGGCGACGAGAAGTGCGTATCTGATCATGGCTCGACCCTTTTCAGTGCAAGACGCGCCAGCGCCAGAACAGCCGGTGGCCAGCCGAACATCGACAGCAGCACCGCCCAGCCGGGCAGCCCGTTGGTGGCTCCGGCAAGGCCGGATGCCAGCGCCACCTTGCCGGCGCCCGAGAGGTTGAAGATGCGAAAGGCGTCGGCCGGGTTGGCCGCCAGCAGCAGCGGAAACAGCTTGCGGGTAAAGAATCCGCCCCCGTCATAGACCAGCGCCCCCAGAAGCCCGAGGTCGTAAAGCACGACAAACAGGATCCACACGCCGATCGCCAGCCCCGCCGCGGCGCTGGAGCTGCGGGCCGTGGCCGACAGCGCATAGCCGATCGCCAGAAAGCTGGCCCCCAGGACAACCGCGCTCCAGCACAGGCGCAACAATGCGGCAAGGCTTTCGCCGCCGACGCCGCCGGCCAGCCATGCCGCCAGCCCGGCAATGCCGAAGCCGAGGAACACCGCCAGCGACAGCACCACCAGATGCGAGACCAGCTTGCCCAGCAGCAGCTCGCCGCGCGAAACCGGGTAGGTCAGCACCAGCGCCAGGGCGCCGCGTTCGACCTCGCCCGCGATGGCGTCAAATGACATCAGCAGCGCCAGGAGCGGCACCAGATAGACCGAAAGCGTTGTCATCGAGGCAACCGAGACCGTCAGCAGATCGACCCCCAGCGCGCCGGTGGGGGCCGCGCCCGCAAATGTCAGCGCCAGCGAAAACAGCACCATCAGCGAGGTGGCGATCAATATCCAGCGGTTGCGCAGCGCGATGCGCAGCTCGGCCCCGGCAATGGCGAAAATGCGGCGCATCATGATCCGGCCTCCCCTGCGGCATAGTAACGGTACAGATCCTCAAGGCTGGGAGGCACGAGATCGACATCGGCCACCGCATCGCCCAGCGCGGTGATTGCCTTCAGCCGCGCCATCTTCTGATCGGCCAGGCAGGACAGTTCCACCCGGCAACCATTCATCCGGTTGCCACCAAGCGCGCCGGCCACCTCGGCGGCGTGGCCCTCGGCGGCCTTCACGCGAATCCGGATCGGCAGCCCCGCACGGCGGCGCAGGTTTTCAAGGCTGTCCATCGCCACCAGCCGGCCCGTGCGCAGGATGGCGATGCGGTCGGTGCGCGCCTCAAGCTCGGTCAGGGCGTGGGACGAGACCAGCACCGCCGTGCCCTGCGCGGCCATGTCATCGACGATGCCATAGAAATCATGCCGCGAGATCGGGTCCAGCCCGCTGGTGGGCTCGTCGAGCAGGGCAAGGCGGGGTCGGCCCAGCAGCACCTGTGCAAGGCCCAGACGCTGGCGCATGCCCTTGGAATAGGTGCCGACGCGGCGGTGGGCGGCCTCCGCGAGGCCGACGCGTTCGAGCAGGGGCATGCATCCGTCAACCGGCTGCCCGGCGAGGCGGGCAAACAGCACCAGTTGTTCGCGCCCGCTCAGCGATTTGTGGAACACCACCGATTCCGGCAGGTATGATGTGATCCGACGCGCCTTGCCGTCGCCGGGACGATTGCCAAACACCGAAATACTGCCGCCGTCGATCCGGGTCAGGCCCAGGATCATGCGGATCAAGGTGGTCTTGCCGGCGCCATTATGGCCCAGCAGCGCCATGCGCTCGCCTGCGCGCAAGCTCAGGCTGACATCCTTGACGGTCTCGCGCGGGCCCTGCCTTTTGACGACATTGCGCACATCGAGCATGTCGTCCCTGCCCTCAGCTGCCGCTGCCATGGCGTGCCTCCCAATCCGGTATGTCCATCTTGACGGGGTTCATCAGGGGATGCCGGTCAACCACCCCGCCCGGCAGCAGCGCCGGAAAGGCCGATTGCGACCAGCGCACCAGCTGCACCGCGGGTGAGCCCAGCAACAGGCGCGCGGCCGGTTGTGTCCACAGCACCCGGTCAACGGCGTCGTTGGGCCGAAAGATGCCCTCGGCAATGCCATCGCCGTTCAGGTCATAGGCGGAAAAGTTGCTCCAGTAGTTGCCGCGGCCCCGATAGCTCCAGTCGATCCATTTGGTGCCGACATATTTCACCTGGATGCGATTGCCGACAAAGGCATTGCCGCTGACGATGTTGCGTTCCGAGCCGGCGGTGAAATGGATGCCGATGCCGCAGCCCTCGATCCGGTTGCCGGTGATGCGGTTCTTTTGCGCGTCATAGACGAAGATGCCGCGATCCCTGACGCCTTTCAGCAGGTTGCCCGAGATCACGCTGTTGTTGGTATAGTTCAGCATGATCCCGTAATCGCGGTCATCCAGCGAGATATTATCGGTGACCTTGACGTTGTTTGAAAACATCACCGCATAGCCCAGATGGTTGCGCGTCGAGATGTTGCCGCTGACGACGCTGTTATGGGTGTACATGTAATGCACCGCAAAACGCAGGTCGCGAAAGCGGTTGTTGCGAAAGATATCCCTGTTGCTGGTGTTGACGAAAATGCCGTCGCGGCCATAGCGGATGTCGTTATCCTCGACGATCAGCCCGGGCGCGTTCCAGACATAGATGCCGTTGCCGCGGTCGTTCATGCGCTTGTCGCGCCGCCCGACGATGATGTTGCCGGCAACCCGCGCATTGATTGCGCCATGAACATCGACGCCCACCAGATTGCCCAGCATGACATTGTTTTCGATGCGGGCGTTGCGCCAGCCGCGCGGCAGCTTGACGGCGCTGTCCAGCGTCTGGTTGGACGAGCCCGATCCCCGGATCGTCAGGCCGCGTATGGTCACGCGTGACGCCCGCACCGTGATCACGCTGCCCTTGCCGTTGCCCTGAACCACGGCCTTGCCGGCGCCCTCGATGGTCATCGGCCTGTCGATGACGACGGGGCCGGCATAGGTTCCGGGGCCGAGGCGCAGGACATCCCCCGCCCCGGCCGATTTTACCGCCTCGATCAGCGCGCCCCCGCCCGGCGCGATCTGGCGCAGCGCGGCGGCCGCCGGTGTGCCCGGCAGCAATGCCGCCGCCAGCAGGATGGATGCCGTCAGCACCCGCCCCTGGCCGTTCACGCTGGAAGGGACATTGCCCATCGAGACGTTCTCCTTCATCCGATCAGGCCGGCCTGACCAGCATCCGGCCGCGCATCTCCATGTGCAACGCGTGGCAGAACCACTGGCAATAATACCAGTGGACACCGGGCAGATCGGCGGTGAAGGTCACCGACGAGGTTTCCTGCGGCGAGATCTCCATCGCGATCGAGTGGTTCGACAGGGTAAACCCGTGGGTGACGTCATCGACATCGTCGATATTGGTGACATAGACGGTCACTTCGTCGCCCTGGTTGACCTCGAATTTCTCAAGCCCGAAAACCGGGGCCTGCGAAGTCATGTAGACACGCACCTTGTTGCCGTCGCGGATGACCTTGTTGTCCTCTTCCAGAACCACGCCGTCCTTTTTCGCCTGGGCGACGGCATCGGCGAACATCTTGTCGTCGCGGGTCCACAGGCTTTTCGGATTGACGATGTCGGCCCGCACGATGATGGCATCGTGAGGTTCGGCAAAGTTGGGACCATCATGGACAACCTTCAGCTGGTCATCTGATACGGACAGGTCGATCAACTGGTCGTTCTCGGGTTTCAGCGGGCCACAGTTGATGAACCGGTCCTTCGAGAACTTGTTGAGCGACACCAGCCATTTGCCGTCGGCCTCAAGGGTTTCGCCCATGGACGAGTGGTTGTGACCCGGCTGGTACATCACGTCGATCTTGGCCAGAATCGGATCGACATCCTCGCCATTATAGGCGCGGATCGCCTTGTCGATGTTCCATTTGACAACCTGACTGTCGAGGAACAACGTGGTATAGGCGTTGCCCTTGCCGTCGAAGGCGGTGTGAAGCGGGCCAAGGCCCAGTTCCGGTTCGGCCACCACGCAGGAACGCGGATCGGCATTCTTTTTGAACAGCGCATCCACCTTGGTCACGTCGATCACCGAAACCGTCGGCGACAGCTTGCCAGCGATGCAAACGTGGCGCTTGTCAGGGGCGACGTTGACGCCATGCGGGTTGTTGGGGATCGGGATGTAACGGGTATAGTTCTTGTTGCGCCCCTTGCGCCCGTCCAGAACCGGCACGCCGTTCAGCATCTGATAGTCACCAGCCTTCACGCCCTTTTCGATCTCGGCGATGTTGAACACCACGACGTGATCCATATCGGCGGCGGTCATTTCGGCCAGGTTCATGCCCATTTCCGAGTTGTAGCTCGATGCAAAGGCGTATTTGCCCTGATAGTCGGCATCGCAGTTGTCGAGGTTGCCGCTGACGATAACCTGCCAGGCGACCTCCATCTTGTCGCCGTCGATGGCGGTAAAGATGTTCACATACTTGTCGGGTTCATCCAGAATCTTGCCGTCATTGACGAGCGGGCTCTCGTGCTCGCCATTGGCAAAGATGTATCCCGTGCGTGGATATTTCTGCGGCCGCATACCGTGGATATCCTGCGTGTTGGGGACCTGGATGATCTTGTCCACCTTCATCACGTCGCAACGGATCCGGGCAACGCGGGTGTTGGCCTTGTCATTGGCAAACAGGTAGCGCCCGTCATAGGTGCCGTTGGTGAACGACATATGCGGGTGGTGCAGGTCGCCGTTGTCGTAAACCACCTTGCCGCGCTTGGCGAGAAACTCCTTGCTCTGGGGCAGCAGACCTTCGGTGAGGATCTTGAGGCTTTCATTGGTGATGCCCCAGCCGGTGGCGCTGTCGCGGTTGAACACCGGAATGCGCATCAGCTCGCGCATCGACGGGAAACCGATGATGCGCACCTCGCCCGACTGGCCGCCCGACCAGAAGCCGTAATATTCATCCAGCTCGCCGGGTTTGACATAGATCTTGCTCTTGGCCTCGGCGCGCGCCTTGTTGGCAGCGGCAAGCCATGCGGCCGGAGTTGTCGCCACCAATGCCCCGGTTGCGGTCGCTCCCAGCAATCCGCGGCGGGTCACTTTGATTTTGTCATCCTTGTCAGACATTTCGGGTCTCCTTTTTCCCGGATTGATCAGCCAGACGGCGCTCCATTGCGGCCCGGCTGGCTTCGATGGCCGCGCGATCCTTTGCACGGCGTTTCAGTTGCTTGATGACGACAGGACATTTCGTGTCGCTCTGATACAGAACCTGGCAATGCAGGCAGTTGATACATTCGTTCGGGTTGATCTCGCCGGTGGGATGGATCGAATCCACCGGACATTCGTTGGAACAGGTCTGACAGGGGTTGCCGCATTCGCGATAGCGTTTCAGCCACTGGAACATGCGCATCCTGGCCGGGATCGCCAGCGCGCCGCCGAGCGGACACAGATAGCGGCAATAGAAACGTTCGATGAACAGGCCGGCAAACAGCAGCACCAGAACATAGGCGACATAGGGCCAGCCACGGGCGAATTTCAGGATAATCGCGGTTTTGAAAGGCTCGACCTCGGCGTAATGCTCGGCCAGCGGAATCGAGGCCAGCGAGATGCCGAACAGCACCAGGAAGATCAGGTACTTGAACGGCCACAGCCGCTCGTGCAGGCCCCAGGGCAGGCGGACCTGCGGCACATGCAGGGCGCGCGCGATCCTGTTGGTCAGCTCCTGCAGGGCACCAAAGGGGCACAGCCATCCGCAATAGGCGCCGCGGCCCCAGAACATCAGCGCCACCGCGACCGACGACCACAGGATGAAGATCATCGGGTCCAGAAGGAACGCATCCCAGGTGAACCCCGTGCGCAGGCTGCCGGCCAGCGCCATCAGGTTGACGACCGACAGCTGGGCATTGGCGTACCAGCCGAGGAAGACCAGCGTGACCGTCAGATAGGCCATGCGGAACCAGAAAAAGACGCGGGCGTTGCGGGTGGCCTGTTTCTGGAAAAAGAACACCCCCGTCAGCACCAGCAGCATGGCCAGCAGACCGGCGATCTCGTATTTGCGGGTCAGCCAGATCTTCTGCCACAGGGCGGTCTTGGCGGCGGCTTCCTTTTCGTCGGGCGACATCGCCCGGGCGGGGGCGGCCTGGCGCACCACCGGAACAAGATACTTGTCCGGCAGGCGATAGCCGAGGTGATAGGTCAGAAAGGCCTTCTTTATCGGCCCGATGGCACGATGGACAAGCAGGTTGAACGACCAGGGCGCGGTCGGGTCGAATTCCGCATCCGCCGGTATCTTGAACAGGTCGGTTTCGGAAAACGCGGGGGCATCGGGGGCCGCGATACGGCCAAGACGGCGGTGGTCGCGGTCGTGGAAACGCACCGTGCGGTCGCCCTGGGTCACGGTGATGCGGTCGAAGATGCCGCCGCGCACATAGCCCGTGCCCTTGAACGAATAGCGCCCGCGCCCGACCACCAGAATGGCCTGTTCGCCCGGTTTCAACCAGGCTTTGAGGTTCTTGTATTCTCCGTCCCCCAGCAGGCTGCGCCCGATTTCGGGCACGCTGACCAGCGCCACGGCAACGTCAAGATAGGTGTCGTTGGGATCGCCCTTTTCGGGCCGGGCGGCAGCCTTCTTGTTGCCGCTGCGCGCAAAGGCGTCGTTGATCTGGCCGACATCGAGGGTGATCCGCCGAATGGCGCCCTCGCCGAGCAGGTCCTGCCAGCCCCGGGCCGGGCCCGCTTTCTGGCTGATGGTGAATTTCGGCCCCGCACCCCGATCGGCGCCGTGCATTCCGCCCAGCCCGAGAGCGCGCGAAACCTTGATGCTGGCGCGCAGGATGGTGTCGTCGATGATCATCACCGTCACCGTCGCCCCCGACACGATATCCAGCTTGTGCGACGCGCCCTTCGCCTTGACTTCGGCCTTGAGATCGGTGCCCGCATAGCTGTGGATCAGTCGCCTGATCCTGGACTCCGGGATGCCGACCAGCACGATCGGCTCGGAATGCTTGACCAGCCTGGCGCCGGTCACGACGGCATCGGTGGACACCCCGACGATGATATGAATCGGTTTGCCCGAATAACCGATGGTGCCGACGAAATCGGAGGTGGCAAAGGCCCAGCCGACAGTCTTTCCACCCTTGAGGATGGGAACGACAGGAAGGTCGGTGCGAATCTTTCCAAATGCCTCCGCGCCCGGGAAAACGTCCGCCGCCCGCACTTTCACGAGATAACGGGAAAGGACCGATCCGGTCGGGGTTTTTGCCGCCAACTCCATCGTGGCAAGGGGATAATAAAGGAAAAAGGCGAAGATGATGGGGAGGGTTTTCAGAATTCGGCGCATGTTTTCCTCGATATACTCGCCTCAGCTATAACTCTGCCCACAGTGCGGGCCTTGACGATGGTCAAGTCGCAGAGAGAAGTGCGATTTTGTCGCAGCGGATTGGAAAGTAACCGGGGCCTGTTGACGTTTACCGTGGATCAGGCGGGAAAGTGGCAGGCCACCGCCTGACCTTGCGGGCCTTGCAAGATGGGCGCGGTTTGCCGGCAGAGCGCCGCCGCCTTGGGGCATCGCCCCGCAAAGGCACAGCCCGGCGGAATGTTGACGGGGCTTGGGGGATCGCCACTGACCACCGCCTCGCGGCGATAGCCTGCGGATTTACGCCGCTCAAGCGAGGGCGCGCTGTCAAGCAGGGCGCGCGTATAGGGATGGCGCGGTGTTGCAAAAAGGCTCTGGCGGCTGGCATATTCGACGATCTGGCCCAGATACATCACCGCAACATCGTCACACAGAAATTGCACCACCCCCAGATCATGGCTGATGAACAGATAGGACAGGCCCAACTCGTCTTGCAAGCGGCGCAACAGGTTCAGGATTTGCGCCTGAATGGCCACATCCAGTGCCGAGACCGGCTCATCACACACAATCAGGCCGGGGTTGGTTGCAAGGGCGCGGGCAATCGAGATCCGCTGCCGCTGCCCGCCCGAGAACTGATGCGGAAACAGCGCCATCTGGTCCGCCCTCAGCCCGACGAGGGAAAACAGCTCGGCCACCCGCTCGGTGCGGCTGTCAGGGGTGCCGATCTCTAATAAATCAAGCGGCTCACGCACGATTGCGCCGACCCGATCACGCGGGTTCAGGGCCGAATAGGGGTCCTGAAAAATGACCTGAAGGTTGCGGCGCTGAAGGCGCATCTGCTCGGGCGTGAGGCGCAACAGATCCTGCCCCTCAAATAAAACCGATCCCTGCCACGGCGAAACCAGCCTGATCGCCGCCATCGCGGTCGTGGTCTTGCCCGAGCCACTTTCCCCCACCAGCCCGAGGGTGCGCCCGCGCCGCAGACTGAACGACACCTCGCGCACCGCATGCAAATAGCGCCGTGGCGCAAACGGGCGCGCTCGCGGCATGGCAAACCGGACCGAAAGCCCCCGCACGTCAAGCAATGTGTCCGTCATGCGCCGCCCGCCGTCGGTTGTTGTTGTGGTTCATGTGCATGGCACGCCACCGCATGAGGGCCGCCTTTTAACGCCGGCATGTCCGTGCAGGCCGCAAATGCCCGATCGCAACGGGCCGCAAAAGCACAGCCTTTGCCCAACAAATGCAGCGGCGGCACGATGCCGGGAATTTCCGCCAGTGGCGGCGGGCGATCGGCGGCGGCAACCTCGGGGTCAAGGGCGGGAATACACGCAATCAGCCCTTGGGTATAAGGATGCCCCGCATGATCAAGGATCGCATCGGCGCGCCCCTCTTCGATCATCCGTCCGGCATACATTACCGCCACACGGTCGGCCATTTCGGCAATCGCGCCCATGTCGTGGGTTATCATAATAATCGCAACGCCGTAATCCTCTTGAATCTGGCGCATCAGATCGAAAATCTGCGCCTGCACGGTGACATCCAGCGCGGTCGTCGGCTCATCCGCGATCAATACCTTCGGGCGGCACGATATCGCCATTGCGATCATCACCCGCTGGCGCATTCCGCCTGACAATTCATGCGGATAGGCGCGCGCCCGACTTGCCGGTTCCGGGATGCCGACGGTTTTCATCAGCTCGATCGCGCGCTTGGCGGCCTCGGTGCGGCTTACATCCTGATGCAACAGGATTGCCTCGGCGATCTGGTCGCCAACCCGGAATACCGGATTGAGCGAGGTCATCGGCTCTTGAAAAATCATCCCGATATCGCGGCCACGCAGACGGCGCAGACGGCCCTCGCGGGCGCCGACCAGCTCCTCTCCCTGAAACCGGATCGAGCCTGCGCTGATGCGACCGGGCGGCGCGGGGATCAGCCCCATCACCGCCAGCGCGGTGATCGACTTGCCACAGCCGCTTTCCCCGACGACGCCCAGGGTCTCGCCCTCGTCAAGGGAAAACGACACCCCGTCAAGGGCCGTGACATCGCCGTAGCGGGTCGAAAATTCCACCTTGAGGTCGGTGACCTCCAGCAGGGCTGCCATGCTCAGCGCTCCCTCATTTTGGGGTTGAAGGCATCGTTCAGCCCGTCGCCGATCAGGCTGACGGAAAACACCGTCAGGAATATCGCGATGCCGGGGAAGGTCACCGGCCACCACGCATCAAGGATATATTCCCGATTGGCCCCGATCATCATCCCCCAGGACATGGTGTTGGGATCACCAAGGCCAAGAAACGAGAGACCTGCCTCAAACAGGATCGCAACCCCGACCGTAAGGGTCGCCGACACGATCAGGGGCGGCAAGGCATTTGGCAGGATCACCCGCCACATGATCCGCCGGTCCCGCGCCCCGATTGCGCGCGCCGCGGTGACATATTCCAGTTCGCGGATTTTCAGGAATTCGGCCCGCGTCAGGCGTGCGGTCTGGGGCCACATCACGATCCCGATGGCAAACGAGCTGGTGAGCAGCGACGGCGAAAACAGCGTCACCAGCACCATCGCAAACAACAGCGCCGGCAAGACCTGAAAAAATTCGGTGACGCGCATCAAAAGGGTATCCACCCAGCCGCCGAAATATCCCGCGAAGGCGCCAATCGTGATGCCGATAACAATCGAAAGGGCCGCGGCCGAGGCCCCGACCACCATTGTCGGCGCGCCGCCTGTCAACAGGCCGGTCAACAGGTTGCGCCCCAGATAATCGGTGCCAAAGACAAAGCCGTCCTCGCCGGGCGGGGTTTGCGGCGCCCAGACGATCTCAAACGGGTCGCCACCGTAAAGCGCGCCGTAAATCACAATCGCCAGCAGGATCAGGAAAACCACCGTTCCGGCCATTGCCGGGCGGTTGCGGCGAAACATCCGAAATGCCTCGGACAGGGGCGAGACGGCCTCAACCACCGGCGCATCGGGCGCGGGTGTGGAATGTTGCGTGGCGCTCATCTGCGGCCTCCGGTTGTGCGAATGCGCGGATCGGCAAGGCGATAGCCAAGGTCGGTCACGATATTGGCAACCACCACCATCGCCGAGCCGATAATCAGGATGCCAAGGACGGTCGGGTAATCGCGTCTGAGGATCGAATCAAACGCCAGCGTTCCCATGCCCGGCCAGTTGAACACCGTTTCAACCAGCAAGGCGCCGGAAATCAGGTTGCCAAATTGCAGGCCCGCGACCGTCAGGATCGGCAATATCGCGTTTCGCAAGGCGTGCTTGAATATCACCCGCATTTCCGGCACGCCCTTGGCGCGCGCGGTGCGCACATAATCCGCCCCCAGCACGTCAATCATCGACGCCCGGCTAAGCCGCGCATATTGCGCCAGAAAAATGATCGCCAAGGTAAAGGCGGGCAAGAACAGGTGGCGCGCGACATCCCAGCCATAAGACAGCCACCCTGTCGCCGCATGGCGCGCCGAAACCATCCCCTCGACCGGAAAAACCGGAATCCATGAGGCAAAGAGGATAATCAGCATAATGCCCGTCCAGAACACCGGCAGCGCATAGCCGACGGTCGAAATAACCGACACGATGGCCGAGACCGGACCATTGGGTTTGCGGGCGGAAAACACCCCCATGACCACGCCAAGCAAGATCGACAGCACTTGCGCGGCAAGCACCAGCAGGATGGTCGCCCCGACGCGACTGCCGATCAGTTTTGAAACCGGCTGGTCAAAATAATAGGACACCCCCAGATTGCCGGTGGCGATCTGGTGGAGGTAAATCCACAACTGCGTTGTCATTGGCTGGTCCAGCCCGTATTGGGCGCGGATCTCGGCCAACAATTCCTTGGTGATACCGCCCATGTCACCGGCAATCACCTCGGCCGGATCGCCCGGTGCAAGGCGGATCAGGATGAAATTCAGCACCACGACGAAAAACATCAGGATAACACCGTAAATCAGGCGTCGCAGAATATAGCCCAGAGTCTGCATGTCCCCCCCGATCACTGCAAAGGCAGGCCGGATATTGCACCGGCCCGCCCTCTGGCCTTAGGCCATTGATATATCATCCATAGACTGCATCGCCCCCCAGATCGACATTGGCGGATTCTGGATCCGTTTGTCATAGGCGGTGTGATAGGGCAGGGCGTTGATCCAGTAAATCGGCAGGTCATCGCCGACGATCATCTGGAACTGGTCATAAAGGGCCTTGCGCTTGACGACATCCTGTTCCGAGGCCGCGGCGTTCAACAGTTTGTCCACCTCGGGGTTGGAATAAGACTGGGTATTTGACCAGATCACCCCTTTGATGATGTTGTTGGACAGATAGGTCCGATGCACCCCGATCACCGGGTCCCCCCAGTTGAACACCACATCCATTGTCATATCAAAATCATGTCCGGCAACGCGCTTGGCCCAGGTCGGGAAATCAGGCGCGGCACGCACATCAACCTTGATGCCGATTTTCTTTAGTTGCGATTTCAGATATTCGGCCACCGATTTCTGCTGTTCGGCGGGGCCGGGGATATAGTCGCAAGTCAGGGTAAAGCGCATGCCGTCGCTGCCCTTTTTATGGCCTGCATCCTCAAGCAGGGCATTGGCCTTGGCCAGATCCAGATCATAGGGCGGGATCTTGGGGTTGAAGAACGGGCTGCTTTCGATAATCGGGCTGCGCTGGGGTTTGGCAAAGCCGCGCATCAGGGCCTTGGTGATAAAATTCCGGTCCGTCGCATAGCCGATCGCCTGCCGCACCCGCTTGTCGTCAAGCGGCGCCTTGGCGGTGTTGAAGGCCAGCCAGTTGATCGGCCCGATCGCGGCATATCCCTTGTCGGTAATATCCAGATGCGCGACCTTTTTCAGCCGCTTGATCTGCTGGCTCGAGGCCAGATAAGGGGCCATGTCGGCATCGCCATTCTCCATTGCGATCACAAAGGCCGAGGGGTCGCGGATGATGCGGATTACGATCTCGTCAAGATAGGGCCGCCCGGGAATAAAGAAATCGTCAAACCGTTTCAGGCGAATCTGCTCACCCGGTTTGAACTCGACAAGCTGGAACGGACCCGAGCCGACCGGTTTTGAGTTGGCCGGATGCGTCTTGATGTTCTGGCCATCGCCATAAACATGCTTGGGAATAATCACGCAAAGCGCCGAAGATAGCGCCAGCAACAGCGCCGGATGCGGCTTGCTAAGGTTGATCACTGCGGTATGGGCATCCGGCGTCGCAACCGAGTCAACCGGCGCAAACATTGATTTGAACGGGTGGTTTGCCTTGATCGTCATGATCGAGAATTCCACATCCGCCGATGTTACCGGCTTGCCATCATGGAATTTCGCATTTTTGACAAGGTTCAGTGTGACCGACAGGCCATCGTCTGCCACGCTCCAGCTTTCGGCGAGATAGGGCTGCGGATTCCAGTCGGCGTCAAACTTGAGGGGGGATGCAAAAAATCTGTGTTCCGGGAACGCCGGTGGCGATCCCCGACTGGACCGCAGGGTTCAAATGGCGTGGCACCTGACTTGAGGCGATCACCAATGTGCCGCCCTTTTTTTGCGCGAAAACCGGTTGTGTCCCGATGGCCGACGCGGCGGTTACCGCCGCCGCCGTTCCGATCAGGTCGCGTCTGGTTATGGTCATGTCTCTCTCCCTGGTTCAAGTGTCCGCTGGCAGGCGGACGTCTCTCTGATCAGGCTAGCAACAGGGCGTCCCTTGGGAAAATAGGTTTTTTAGGGCGACTTCCACAGGTTTTTGGGCCTTTGGCGCGGCTCCCTGCCAATCCCCTCAGGGGCCGGTGTCAGAGGCGGGCGTCAGGACCAGATCCGAAAACGCCCCGTTTGCGGCCAGTTCGTCGGCCATCGAAATGAACCTGTCCACCACCGCCGGCCGTCGCGTTCCCGCAGGCAGGGCGATGCCGAAAAACGGCGCATGGACATTATCGGAAATCGGGCGAGAGGCAAAACCCGATTTTGATTCAACATTGCCAAAATCGAAAATATTCAGGATCGAAAACCCGAACCCGCCCGCCACCAACGCCCGCGCCATTTCTGCCGTCTTGGTGGAATGGGCAACTTCCGGCTCCAGCGCGAACTGGTGAAAAAGGTCGGTGTAATATTCGGTTGCAAGGGGCAGATCAAGCATCACCATCGGCAAGCGGCTGAGGGCCTTTAAACTTACCGCAGAGTTTCTTGCCAACGCATGATCTGCCGGCAGAACGGCATAGGGGCGGGCGCGAAACAGCGGCACGAAATCAAAATGCGCATCCAGCGATTGACGATAGGTCAGCGCCAGATCGGCGCCGCCGTTTGCCAGCAGGCCGAGGATTGCGGACATGTCCCCTTCTTGCACCTTGATGCGCACACCAGGATAGCGACGCGCGAATTCCTTGAGCAGCGGCGGCAGCACAAACGGTGCGGTGGTCGCATAACACGCCAACCTCAGCGTCCCCACCGGATCGCCCGAGATCGCGGCAAGTTCGCTTTCCAGCAGGTGTGCTTCGTCCAAAAACCGAGAAATCAGCGTCAGGACTTCGCGCCCCGAAGGGGTTTCGCAGATTCCCTTGGCCGGGGTGCGCATGAACAGATCAAACCCCAGCACCGCCTCGATTGAATCGATCGCCGCCGTGACCGAGGATTGCGAGATATTCAATTCCGCCGCCGCGTTGGTGATTGATCCGGTGCGTCCGGCGGCCTCGACATAGCGCAATTGTTTCAGCGTGAAATGCATCGCGGTCCCCTCGTTCGTCCAATCCTCCAATTTTCCGAGGTTTCACCCAAGTTAAATCTATTTTTCCGATGAATGAAAGGCTTTTACCCTGTGCGGGACCACAGGCGGACCAAAACCCCGCCAACGACAGGATGGGAGCCAAGATGCAGGACCAAACGCCAGAAACGGTGATCTATGCCGCGCGCAAAATCATCACAATGGATTCAAACCGGCCAGAGGCCACCCATGTCGCGGTCCGGGAGGGGCGCATCCTTGCGGTCGGGGACGAAACCTGCGCCGATCCGTGGGGTGGAGGCAGGCTCGACACGCAGTTTTCAGATGCGGTGTTGATGCCGGGCCTGATTGAGGGTCACGCCCATCTGATGGCCGGTGCGATGTGGGCCTATCCCTATATCGGCTATCACGACCGGCTGGACCCTGACGGAAATCTGTGGCCAGCCTTGCGCAGTATCGACGCGGCAATGGCGCGCCTCAAAGACGCCCAAGCCGCGATGGAGGCCGATCAACCGGCCGACCAACCATTGGTGGCATGGGGGTTTGATCCGATTTTTCTGCCCGGCGAGCGCCTCAATCGCCGCCACCTTGACGCGGTTTCGACACAGCGCCCGATTGTTGTCATGCACTCCAATTTCCATTTGTTGACAGCCAACAGTGCCGCCCTCGCGCTTGTCGGGTATGACAGCAATCCCAACATCGAAGGGGTGGCGCGGTTTGACGATGGCAGCGCCAGTGGCGAAGTGCAGGAAATGGCCGCGATGTTCCCGATCCTGCGCCGCCTCGGGGTTGATTTTCGCGGCCTCGCCCGCACCGAGCGCGCGGTGCGTGATTTCGGCAAAACCGCAAGGCTGGTGGGGGTGACGACATGCGCGGACCTGTTCAACGACCTGCCCGAGGAGGACCTCGGAACACTGCTGGCAATCACCGGCGAAGCGGATTTTCCCTTGCGCATCGTGCCGGCGCTGAACGGCATTACCGGCGCCCCCGAGGACATCGCCACCCGCGCATTGGAGCTGAAATCGCGGGCCACGGACAAGCTGCGGCTGGGGGCGGTCAAGCTGATGAATGACGGCTCGATCCAGGCCTATACGGCGCGCCTGAAATGGCCCGGATATATCACCGGACACCCCAACGGGATCTGGAACATGCCGCCCGAGCAACTGTTGACCGCGGTCGAGGTGATCCATGCCGCGGGCGTGCAAATGCACATCCATGTCAACGGCGACGAGGCCAGCGAGGCCGCCCTTGACGCGCTGGACAGTGCGCTGAAAAAGACCCCGCGCGGCGATCATCGCCATACGCTGCAACATTGCCAGATGGCGGACGAGGCGCAATTTCGCCGGATGGCGGCGCTTGGCGTGGGGTGCAACCTGTTCTCAAACCACATCTGGTATTTCGGCGACCAGCATTACGAGGTGACAATCGGTCCCGACCGCGCCGAACGGATGGACGCGTGCCGCACCGCGCTTGACTGCGGGGTCACGCTGACGGTGCATTCCGATGCGCCGGTCACCCCGATGGCGCCGCTCCATACCGCGTGGGCGGCGGTCAATCGCCTGACCCCCAAAGGCCGGATATTGGGCGAGGCACAGCGCATCACAGTGCCCGAGGCCCTTCATGCGATCACGCTGGGGGCGGCCTGGTCGCTGAAACTTGACAAGGAAATCGGCTCAATCGCCTGTGGCAAGCGGGCCGATTTTGCGATCCTTGCCGATGATCCACTCAGCGTCGCGCCCGAAAATTTGCGCGATATCGCGGTTCTTGGCACGGTTATGGGCGGTCGGGTGCATTTATCGTGAGGGCAAAACGGCGTGACCCGCGCGCGCGGGGCCAGTGGTTTAGTTGCCGCCACCAGACCCGCTGTCGGGCGGCGGGGTGATGGGCGGCAAGGCCCTCGCGCCGCTGCCGATGAGCGTCATTTCCGGCTATCTCGGGGCGGGGAAAACCACCTTGATCAATGCGCTTCTGGCCAACCCGAGCGGCCGGATCATCACCGTTCTGGTCAATGATTTTGGCGAAATCGCCATTGATGCCAGCCTCATTCAGAACCAGAGCGGCGACACCATCACCCTGACCAACGGCTGTGTGTGCTGCACGCTGGGCGGTGATCTTTATGACGCGATCGACTGCATTCTGGCCAGCCGCCCGCGACCTGACTGGCTGATCCTTGAAACCAGCGGCGTGGCCGATCCCGCCCGCATCATGCAAATCGCCGTGGCCGAGCCGGACCTGACCCCGGCCCGAACCGTGACGCTCATCGACGGCCTGAATTTTCTGGGCCACATGGGCGATCATCTGCTTTACGACAGTTTGGCGCGCCAGGCCCGCAGTGCCGATATTCTGATCCTGTCAAAATCCGATATTGCCCGACCCTCCGAACAAGACCGCCTGTTGGAGGCACTGGCCGCCCTTGCCCCCGGCGTGCCTGTGCGCGTCGCGCCCAAGATCGCGGATATCGTCGAGAGTATCCTGCGTCTGCCCCCCGCGCGGGATAATTCGCCGCAAAACCAACCCGCTTTGACGCCGGAAAACGCGCCTGACCACCACCACGGCGCGCAATACGCGACATGGCATTACCGCGGCGAGGGGCGCGCAACATTGGCAGCCCTCAAACAGGCGTCAGCACCCGAAACCTCGGGATGTTTGCGCCTGAAGGGCCACCTATTAACGCCCGATGGCGAGCGTTGGCTGGTCCACCGCGCGGGCGGGCAATGGTCGGCGATCCGCGCGCCAGATGATGCAGAGCCGCCGCGAACCGAACTGGTGGCCATCGGCCTTGAGGCGCGCTTTCGCGGCGAAATTTTGCAAGCGGTTTTCAGTGGCCAATAACGCCCGCGCACAAACAGGGTCGGCCGCCAGAACGCGGCGGCCGGGATGATCGCCCCTCCGCCGACACCAACGGCACCGGCGCCCTGAGGGGTGATTGCCGAATGAGCCGTGTCTTGTGCGGGGAATACGCGACTTATGACCCGCCTGCCTGTATCGCCAGACGCGCCCGCGCCTGCAGGGCCAGAATCGGAACCAACAGAACAAGACCAATGGCCATCGATTCAAGACCGGGAGCGATGAACAGGAATGATACCAGTCCCAACCATATCCTTTGAATGTGGTTCAGAGGGGCGATCAGGAACCCCGAAAAGGCAACGCCAATCGTGCCGATGCCCAGCATGGCCCCGACAAGCGTGACCGCAAACGCCTGCCACGTGAACCCGTCTGCAACCAATAAAAGCGCCGGAGAATAGACAAACACGAACGGGACCAGCGCCTTGGCGATACCCAGACGGAACGCGGTGTTGCCTGTCTTGAACGGGTTGGAACCAGCGATTCCCGCAGCGGCATAGGCAGCCAGTGCCACGGGTGGCGTGATATCCGCCAGCACCCCGTAGTAGAACACAAAGAAATGCGCAACCAGCGGCTGCACGTGCAACTGGGCCAATGCGGGGGCCGCGACCGAAACAAGGATGATATAGGTTGCAGTGGTCGGTATTCCCGCCCCCATCAGGATGCAGGAAATCGCGATGAATACCAGCGAGAAAAACAGCGCCCACTGCCCAATCTCGAAATAGCTGAGGGGCCATATCTGCGAAAAAAATGCGCCGAAATCATTCGCTGTCTGCACCACCACATACCCGAGGCGAAAACCGACCCCCGTCAGGGTGACAACCCCGACAACAATCCCGACCGCGGCGGCAGCGGCACCTACCGCAAGCGTATTCTTGGCCCCCGTCGCCAGTGCGTCCCAGAGGTCGGGGAACGTCAGCCGGTTCTCTTTATTCAAAAAGCCAACCACGACACAGGCAATGATACCGTAAACGGCGGCAAAATCAGGCGTGCGTCCGCTGAGGATCAGGTAAACTAGGATCACCAGCGGTATGATCGACAACCAGCCTTCGCGGATGACCCGCCAAGCCTCGGGCATCTCGTCGGCGCGCAGGCCCCGCAGACCCAGCTTTTTGGCCTCGAGATGAACCATGATGAAGATGCCGAAATAGTGCAGCAACGCAGGAAACAGCGCCGCCGCCAATACGTCTCGTAGCGGGATTTCCAGATACTCGACCATGATGAATGCCGCGGCGCCCATGATCGGCGGGGTGATCTGCCCGCCGGTCGAGGAGGTCGCCTCGACCGCTCCGGCGAAATGCGCGGGATAGCCGGTGCGCTTCATCGCCGGAATGGTCAGAGCGCCAGTGGTCACCGTATTGGCAATGGATGATCCCGAAATCGTTCCCATGAAAGCGGAGGAAAAGATCGCCACCTTGGCCGGCCCGCCGGCATAGCGCCCGGCAATCAGCATCGCCAGATCAATGAACAGCTGCCCAAGGCCAATACGCGTTGCCAAGACGCCGAAAACGATGAACAGGAAAACAAATTTTGCCATCACGCCGATGGCGACGCCGTAAATCCCCTGATTGGTCATATAAAGGTGGTTGATCAGCCCCAGCCAGCTTGTCCCCCCGTGTTTGAGCGCGCCCGGCGCATAGGGTCCGAAAACGGCAAAAAGGATAAAGATGACGGCGATGACAGGCAATGTGATGCCAACGGAACGGCGCGTCGCCTCGAGCGTCAGCACCACCAGTGCGGTTCCCATGAAAATATCCAGTTGCGAGGGATTGCCCACCCGCTCGGCCAGAACCTCGGCGGGCAACAGCGGCAGATAAAGCGACGCCCCGACCGCCAGTATTGCCAGCACGATATCAAGGATATTCACACCGCTGACGCGATACCATGCAGGCGGTGCCAGGGTATCTGTTCCCTTTTTGCTGGCGGAAAACAGCAGAAATACCAGCCCCAGTACAAAAGAAAGATAGATCCCGCGATGCAAAACTTCGCGGATCAGGCCGAACCCGGCGGCATAAAACTGATAGGCGGACATCGCCACCAGAAGGACGGAAATGACCGCCGCAAGTGCTGGGCCGGTTGGTCGAAAGGCTGTTTCGGGATCGTATTTCCGCTCGATCTCGGCCAGTTTCTTGGCGTCAAGGCGTGCGCTGTCATCTGTATCAAGGGTCATTGCTGTCATCTTTTGAGGGGCGTGAGGAGGCGTCAAAAACTATGAAATAACGAGTATTCAGAAAAACCCGGACGCCAGTGACGTCCGGGTTCCGGTTTGTTCCGAAGTGCTGGCCTATTTGATCAGGCCGACCTCTTTATAAAACCGCTCAGCACCCGGATGCAGTGGAATGCCGATGCCGTCCAGCGCGGTTTGCAGCGTGATCGACTTGCCCTTGGCATGGCCCACGTCCAGAAGTTTGCGGGTCTTGTCGTTCCACAGCGCCTTGGTGATCTGATAGATCAGCTCTTCGGGTTCCTTGGCGCTGGTCAGCCATTGCGCGCCCACGGCCACGGTGGTGACGCCGTCAACGCCCTTGTAGGTGCCCGCAGGAATGTCGCTTGAGGCAAAAAATCCGTATTTTCCAGTCAGTGCCTTGGCCACCGCGCCGTCGATCGGTACCAGCTTGATCGGCACCGCCGAGGCCAGTTCCACCAAGGATCCGGTGGGATATCCTGCGACCACAAAGAACGCGTCGATCTTGCCATTACGCAACGCTTCGGAGGCCGCGCCGCCCTTCAGGGCCTCGGCCCTGACGTCGCCTTTGCTCAGCCCGGCGGCCTGCAGGATCAGGTTGGCGTCCACATAGGTGCCCGAGCCCGGCTCGTCCAGCGACACCCGCTTGCCCTTGAGATCGGCAACCGAGTTGATGCCGCTGCTCTTTAGCGCCACCAAGTGGATATGCTCGGGGAAAAGCGCGGCGATGGCGCGCAGATCCTTGGCCGGGGGCTTGCCTTTGCGGGTGCCGGTGCCAGTGTAGGCCCAGTAGGCCACGTCCGATTGGGCAAAGCCGCTGTCGCGCAACCCCGAGATGATGGCGTTGATGTTGTCAACAGAACCGCGCGAGGAAACCGCCGAGGCAATCAGCCCGTCAACCCCGCAACTACCGCCCTTGTCGCAGGCACGCGATCCCGGCGGCTTGGAAATGGCATTGGCAATAACGCCGCCGACCGGATAATAGGTATAGGCGGTACCGCCCGTGCCGATCGTGAAAAATTTCAGATCTTGTGCTGCCGCGGCAGTCACGAACCCACCTACCAAAACAGCGCCCAGAGCCGCTGCCTTGATGGATTTGGATAAGAATGACATCAATATTTCCTTCCTGAAGTAGTCAACTTTTTTCAGCGGGCGATATTCACCCACCTCCCCGGATTTGGCCCGGCGACTTTCCTATTATAGCGGGATTTTTTGTGCCGTCTTGTATTTTCTCGGATGTATTTTGCGACCGTTCGCACATGCCCGCATGGTGGCGCCCCTAGCGCGACGCAGGGTTTTGGAAGTTCAATTCTGTCACAATGAGGTGGCTTGCGTTCTTATCCGGTGTTCTTGCCCTGTGCGACAACAGAGACGACGGCACAGGCTCGCGCCCCATCCCGTGAGCAGCGGCCGACCCCGGGGCGTAGAAAACCCGCCCCTCAGAACGGAATATCGTCGCTGCCGGAAACGTAACTGGCCACCACCTTCTTTTCGCCAGCCTTCTCGAACGCGACCGACAGTTTGTCGCCTTCGATCGCGGTGATCTTGCCATAGCCGAATTTCTGGTGAAAGACCCGCTCGCCCAAGGCGAACGAGGCGCTGGCCTCAAGCGAAACCACCGGGGCGCGCGATGCCTGCCCACCCGCGCGCCCCGTTGCGCGGGCCTGCATCCGCCGCCACCCCGGAGAGTTATAGACATCCGCCCGCGAAGCGCGCGTTTCCACGTCGGCCAGCCCGCCCGACATGCCGCCCGGCCGCGCTGCGCCGTAGCCACCGCCATAAAGGCCCGGCGGGGTCAGGACCTCGACATGCTCGGCGGGCAATTCGTCGATGAAACGTGACGGCAGCGCCGATTGCCACTGGCCATAGAGGCGCCGGTTGGCCGCAAAGGACACCGTACACAGCAGCGCCGCCCGGGTAATCCCGACATAGGCGAGGCGGCGCTCTTCCTCCAGCCCCTTCAGGCCGGTCTCGTCCATCGAGCGCTGGCTGGGAAACAGGCCATCCTCCCACCCCGGCAGGTAAACCACCGGATATTCCAGCCCCTTTGCGGCGTGCAGGGTCATGATCGTCAGCTTTTCATCCTCGCCCGCCTCTGCGTTGTCCATGATCAGAGCGACATGCTCCAGAAACCCTTGCAGATTCTCGAATTCTTCCAGCGCCTTGACAAGCTCCTTGAGGTTTTCCAGACGCCCCGGCGCCTCGGGCGACTTGTCCGCGGTCCAATAGTCGGTATAGCCGCTCTCCTCCAGAATGGTGCGGGCCAGATCGACATGGTTGACGCCATCGCGCGCGCTGGCCCGCCAGCGCAACAGCCCCTCGACCAGACGCGTCGCCGCCTTGCGATAGCGCGCCCCGAGGCTGCCCTCCTTCAGCGCAATCGCCAGCCCCTCGCATAACGAGACCCCATGCGCCCGCGCTGCCGCCACCACCTGCTGCATCGCCTTCTCGCCCAGCCCCCGTTTGGGGGTGTTAAAGATACGCTCGAACGCCAGATCGTCATCAAAGCTGACCGTCACACGGAAATAGGCCATAGCGTCGCGGATTTCCAAGCGCTCGTAAAAACGCGGCCCACCGACCACCCGGTACGGCAGACCGATAGTCAGAAACCGATCCTCAAAGGCGCGCATCTGATGGCTGGCGCGCACCAGAATGGCCATGTCCTCCAGCGACATCGGCTGCAGAGCGCGGCTGCCCCGGGTCAGCGCCTCGATATCCTCACCGATCCAGCGCGCCTCTTCCTCGCCATCCCAATGGCCGATCAGACGCAGCTTTTCGCCCTCGACCCGATCCGTCCACAGGGTCTTGCCGAGGCGGTTCTCATTGGCCGCAATCACCGCCGAGGCTGCGGCCAGAATATGCGGGGTCGAGCGGTAATTCTGCTCTAGCCTGATCACGGTTGCCCCGGGAAAATCGTTTTCAAACCGCAGGATGTTGCCCACCTCGGCCCCGCGCCAGCCATAGATCGACTGGTCGTCATCGCCGACACAACAGATGTTTCGATGTTCGGCCGCCAGCAGGCGCAGCCACAGATATTGCGCCACATTGGTGTCCTGATACTCGTCCACCAGAATATAGCGAAACCAGCGGCGGTATTGGGCCAGAATGTCCTCATGGGTCTGAAAGATCGTCACGACATGCAGCAGAAGATCGCCAAAATCCACGGCGTTCAGGGATTTCAGGCGCGCCTGATAGGCCGCATAAAGCTGGGGCGCACGACCATTAAACGCCGAGGCCTCAGCCAGCGGCACCTTGTCCGGGGTCCAGGCCCGGTTCTTCCAGTTGTCGATGATCCCGGCCAACAACCGCGGCGTCCAGCGTTTCTCGTCGATGTTTTCGGCCCGAATCACCTGCCGCAACAGGCGGATCTGATCGTCGGTATCCAGAATGGTAAAGCTGCTCTTGAGGCCCGCCAGCTCGGCATGGCGACGCAGGATCTTGACTCCCAGCGCATGAAACGTGCCCAGCCAGGGCATCCCCTCAACGGTTTCACCCAACAACTGCCCGACCCGCTGCTTCATCTCGCGCGCCGCCTTGTTGGTGAATGTTACCGCCAGAATCTCGTTGGGGCGCGCCCGCCCGGTGACCAACAGATGCGCAATCCGTGCGGTCAACGCCCGAGTCTTGCCGGTGCCGGCCCCGGCCAGCATCAGGACCGGACCGTCCAGCGTCTCAACCGCGGCGCGCTGCTCGGGGTTCAACGCATCAAGATAGGGCTGCGGTCGCGCCGCCTGTGCCTGCGCCGCCAGACCCGAGCCCGGCGCGGTGGTCATGTCATCTCTGCTCATGGCGCCGTTCTAGCCCATCGCGGCGGCAAGGGAAAGCACGGTTCCCGAAATGTTCTACACTGTTTTCACCAATCCTCAACCTTTGCCCGCCACAGTCCGGACAAGCGGCACCCCATGCCGAATCGCAAACAGGATGACCCATGCTGAAAAAACTCGCCAACCGCCCGGGCATCAGGGTGCTGAAATCCACGGTGCGCCCTCTCGCCATGGTTCTTGCCGTCTCGGCCTTTGCCTTTGGCGCTGTGGTCTTTCTGCCCGGCCCGATCGCCGACCGCCTGCTGGCCGACAACATGATCCAGGCCTCGGCCAAATGGAACCAGCGCATCCTGAAACTGCTCTCCAAGGGGCGCACCGCCTTTATCAGTGGTCGCATCAGCCCGAAAGACGGCGAAAAACTGGACCTGTTCACCACCAGCAGCGACGTGTTCCGCTTCAAGATGTTCACCAGAAGCGGCCGGATATTCTATGCTACCCGGGTCTCCGAAGTCGGAAAACTGAACAAAAAAACCTATTTCCATTCGATCGTGGCGCAGGGTCACAGCTATTACAAACGCAGTCAGACCTCCCTTTCCGATCTGCCCGAGCTCAGCCGATCAATGCCCGGGGATCCTGGGCGATCCCGGCTGATTGCCGAAATCTACATGCCAGTCTTTGATCAGGGCCGATTTATCGGCGCGACCGAATTTTACCGCGACATCACCAACCTGCGGGCCACTTTTTCCCAACGCGTCCGTTATGTGCTGGCCATTTTTTCAGCGCTGGGGGCGCTGATCGCCGGGGGTGCAATCGCCGCTGTATTCATGGCGGGCAGCAGCCGGATCCGGACCGAACACGCGCGGGCCGAAAAGGAAAAACTGCTGCTAGATGAACAGATGCGCCTCGGCCGCGAGGTGCGCTTGCTGTCCGAATTAAACGAATGGCTGCAATCCAGCCGCTCGCTCGAAGAATTGTTTGATATGGTCAACGCATTCATGACCCGACTGTTGCCCAACTGCGCTGGCAGTATCTACGTCTATTCAAACTCGCGCGACGTTCTGGACGGCGCATGCAGTTGGAACGGCGGCGAGTTACACGACCACATACGTCCCGAGGCCTGCTGGGGCCTGCGCCGTGGCCGGACCTATGCCTATGGCAGCAGCGAAATCGACTTTGTCTGTGGCCATATCAAACAGGACGACGGCCGCCCCTATATCTGCTTTCCGATCCTCGCCCACGGAGAAACTGTCGGCCTGATGTCTCTGATGGCAACGGAAAACGCTGAATGCAAGAAATTTCAGGAGATCCGCAAACTGGCGCAGATGTGCGCGGAACAGATCAGCCTGGCCATCGCTAACGTGCGCCTGCGTGACCAGTTGCACCACCAGTCCATCCGCGACCCCCTGACCGGATTGTTCAACCGTCGCCACTTTACCGAAACCCTGCGCCGTCACATCGAACACGCACAACGCGACAACCTGCCGGTCACGCTGGTTTCGGTGGACGTGGATCATTTCAAGAGATTCAACGACAATCACGGCCATGACGCGGGGGACATGGTGCTTCGCGCCGTTGGCGCAGCAATGGATCGCCTGTGCGATGGCGATGAGCTGCCCTGTCGCATCGGCGGCGAAGAATTCATGGCCCTCCTCCCGAATACGACTCTGGCCGATGGGGTTAAAAAAGCCGAAAAACTACGCAAGACGGTCTCAGAAATCAGCGTGCGATACGGCGACAAAACCCTGCCGCGTATTAGTATTTCTCTCGGGGTAGCCACGTTCCCGAACCACGGGACAATCCCCCAAGACCTGATCAAATCCGCGGATAACGCATTATACGCCGCCAAGGCAAACGGGCGCGATCGCACCTCGGTCGCCGGCGCGGGTGAAGCCGACATCCCCAGCGCCAAGCTGAACCCGGCGCCAGCGTCTCCCAAAGCTCAGACTGCAGGCAAGAACAGTTCGGCAGCGCCCAATCCGGCTGACCACGCCAAACCAAAACAGCGCCGAAAACCCGTAGCCGAACCAACCAGCCACCCGGCAAGATCAATGGCAGAAAACCAAAAGACAACACCGGTCGAGAACAAACTGGTCCCTCCTGAGGCAACTCCCACCCGCGATGACCCACGCACCGCCGCCTGAGCGTTCGTGGATCCAACCCAACATTTCGGTCCACGAGGATCTGTCCTGACAGATCAAATTATCACGAAATTTGACTTGCGGGCCTGGAATATCTGGCGTCCATGGTGGGACTCAAATGTAGTGTTCGACCCGCTAACGCGACGTACGTGCCAGCAGCACCACAGCAACAAATCCGACGGCCATGACAATCACCGCCGAAGGCGCCGCATCGGTAAGGTTCTCCAGTGACGCCTGATCGTAAACACGCGTCGCCAGTGTATTAAAGCCGAACGGTCGCAACAACAGCGTCGCGGGCAACTCCTTGACGCTGTCCACAAAAACAAGCAGCAACGCCGTCGCAACCGAACCCCGGATCATCGGCAGGTAGACCCGCCACAGCGTTCCGACCGCAGACTGCCCCAGCGAGCGTGCTGCCATTGGCAGGCTGGGCGATATCCGCCCCATCGCTGCATCGGCCGCCCCTTGTGCCACTGCAAAAAAACGCACGAAATAGGCCAAAACGATGGCAAAGGTCGAACCGGTCAACAACAGCCCCGGGTCATAACCGGTCAGTGCGGCAACCAAATCAGCCAGCCGCTGGTCCAGCCCCGCCAGCGGGATCAGCAGCCCGATCCCCAGAACCGCCCCCGGTGCCGCGTATCCAATGGTCGTCGCGGGAAGAATATAACCCGGCAACTTTCGCCCACTGAGACGCACGCCATAAACCATCAAAACAGCCCCCGCGACAGTCAGCACCGCCGCAATTCCTCCCACCTGAACCGTATTCCAAAGCGCCCGAAGCAGCGCCGGATCTCCCCAGGTATCGGCATGTTCAATGGCATGCCAGCCGATCACTCCGGCGGGCAGCGCAAACCCGACCAGAAACGGAACAAGACAGAGCAGAACCGCCGCCAACGCCTTGACCCCATGCAAACCGCGCGCGTCTATCGGCGCCTGCCGACTGGTTGTTCGGAAAAATCGTACCCGCCGACGCCCCACCTTTTCGACCGCCACCAGAACAAACACCAACCCCAGAACCACCAGCGCGATCTGTGCCGCCCCACCCGCGTTCGATGCCTCCAGCCAGACCGTAAAAATCCCCGTGGTCAGGGTCTGAACCGAGAAATACTCGACAGTGCCAAAATCGCTGGCGGTCTCCATCATCACGATCGCCACCCCGGCGGCAATCGCTGGGCGCGCCAGCGGCAACCCGACACGCCAGAAACTGCTCCACGGACCGCATCCCAGCGCCCGCGACACATCCAGCACCCCGACAGACTGCTCGCGAAAGGCGTTGCGCGCCAAAAGGTAAACATAAGGATAAAGTGCCGCCGACAGCACAATGACTGCCCCAAGACGCGACCGAATCTCGGGGAACACATAATCGCGCGCCGATGTCCAATGAAACACTGCCCGCAGCGTGGTTTGGACTGGCCCGGCGTACTCCAGAAAATCCACCAACGCATAAGCGCCGATATAGGCCGGGATCGCCAGCGGCAACAACAGCGCCCACTGCAACAGCCCGTGCATCGGAAAGCGATACATCACCACCAGCCAGGCAGCGCCGACTCCGACCATGGCGCTAAGGGTGCCGACCGAGACCATCAAAATCAGCGTATTTCCAAGATAGCGCGGCAGGGTCGTGGCCAGAAGATGCTGCCAGACACTGCCCCCCGGGCCCAGCGCGATCCACACTACCGACAGGATCGGCAACACCACGAACGCCGCGATGACCAAGCTGACGAGGGTCCACACCCCGATCCTCGGCAGGCGCTTCGCGGCGCTTATCTGACTTGTTTGCTCAACCATTTCTCCCGCCCATAGCCGAAAGCGGTTTCCCTGTCCAGAAAAGCCGGTATAATCAGCACAAATCACAAAAAGAACGAGCACCCGCCTCCCATGCAAATCGTCTATCACATCGGCGTCCACTGCACCGACGAAGGGCAGATCCAATACTGCCTGTCGCGCAACCGCCGGCTGCTGGCAACCGAGGGCATCATTATCCCGCATCCGGGCAAGTTCCGCCCGGTGATCCGGGAAACCGTGCAGGGGCTGAACGGCGCCGTGCCCCCCCCCGCCGCGCAGGAGGCCATTCTGGATTCGATCTTGACCGAGGATGATCCCAAACGCGTCATCCTCTCGAACGACGGCTTTCTCTGCGGCGTTCCGCGCATTCTCGCGGGCGGCACGCTCTATCCCGATGCGGCAGAAAAGTGCCAGAAGCTGTTCAACCTGTTTCACGACCACGAGGTGGAATTCTGCATCGGCATCCGCAACCCGGCGACATTTCTGCCGGCAGTTCAGGCCAAGCGACCCAAGGGCAGCTTTGCCGACCTGCTGAGTCGCGCCGATCCGATCAGCCTGCGCTGGTCCGAGGTCATCGCCCGCATCCGCGCGCAACTGCCCGAGGTGCCACTGAAGGTCTGGAGCAACGAGGATACCCCCTTTATCTGGCGCGAATTGCTGCAGGCGATCACCGGACACGACCCCGCCACCCAGCTTGCCGGGCTAGACGGTTACCTCGCCACCATCATGATCCCCGAAGGGATGGAGCGGATGGAGGCCTATCTTGAAACCCATCCCCCCGCGAACGAAACCCAGCGTCGGCGCATCCTGTCCGCGTTTCTCGACAAATTCGAGATCGACGACGGTACGCAGGATGTCTCGGCCCCCGGCTGGACGATGGACTATATCGACGCGCTGACCGACATCTACGAAGAGGACCTGTTCGAGATTGAGCGCATGCCCGGCGTCGAATTCATCTCGCCATAGACTGCCAAACCGCCCCGTCAAATCACCCTCGCGGCAGGCGCCTCGCCAGTGCCCGCGCCGGGTCTACATCCCGAGCGCTTCCTTGTAGAGTTCCAGCACCGCCTCTTCCTCGGAAATATCCGCCGGATCGCGTTTGCGCAGGGCCACGATCTTGCGCAGAACCTTGGTATCATAGCCCCGCGACTTGGCCTCGGCCATCACCTCTTTCTGTTGCTCGGCAATATCCTTTTTCTCGGCGTCAAGTCGTTCATATCGCTCGACAAATGCCCGCAGTTCGCTGCTGGTCACCCGGTAGGTGGCGTCGCCTGCACTGTCGTCCATGGTGTTCTCCTTCTGCCTCGACAAGCTCCTTTCCTAGCCGCCCGAAAGGCCGCATTCAAGCCCCGCTTGCGCAGAGCGCCCGATTTCTTTAGGCAGGCACAGATCCCGCCCCCACCCTGTCAAAACGCGCGGCCAAACACCACGCGGCCAAACACGGAGCGCACATGGAAATCCTGATCTATATCGGCAGCTTTGTCGCCGGGCTTGGCCTTTTGGGCCTTGGCTATTGCATCTGGCTGGCCTTCAGCGCCAAGCGCGCCGGTCTACCCGATGCCGAGATGAAGGCCCGCCTGCAACGCATCGTCGCCCTGAACATGGCCGCCCTCGGCCTGTCGGCGCTGGGGCTGATGATGGTCGTGGTCGGGATCGCCCTATAACGTCCGCCCCGCCGCCCGCTCGACCGAGCGGATCGCCGCCCCGATCAAACGCAGGTTCAGAGCCGTGGAAAAACGGTGATCCGCCCCCTTGACCAAGGTCAGCCGGATGTCATCCCCTTCGGCATGATCCAGCAGGCGCAGCGCCACCGAGACCTCCACATCCCGATCCGCCGTTCCCTGCAACAGGCGCACCGGAAAAGGCAGATTCAAGGGTGTGCGCAAAACCAGATTGTTGCGGCCGTCATCAATCATGCGTTTTGTGATCACATATGGCCCGTCTTCATATTCGCTGGGCAGTTCCAACCGCCCATCCCGCACCAGCGTCTCGCGTTCGGCCTCGCTGAACCCCGCCCACATCATGTCCTCGGTAAAATCCGGCGCTGCGGCGACCCCCACCAGACCGGCCACGCGTTCAGGCATGCGCCGGGCCAACAACAGCGAAATCCACCCCCCCATGGACGAGCCCACAAGGATCACCTTGCCAGTTGTCAGTTTTGTGATCACAGCCGTCGCGTCTGCCGCCCAATCGCCGATGCTGCCGTTCTGAAAATCGCCCTCGCTCTGCCCGTGACCGGAATAATCAAACCGCAAAAAGCCGCGCCCCTGCGCCCGGGCCCAGCCCTCCAGAAATGTTGCCTTGGTGCCGTTCATGTCCGATTTGAAGCCGCCGAGAAAGACGATCACGGGCCCGTCTCCGGGGTTTTGGCGATAGGCGATGCGACGGTTTTCCGGCGTGGTCAGAAATTGTACTTCGGACATGGGTTCTGCTCCGTTTTCATGAAAGACTCGTACCCTTGACTTGCCGCAAGGGTCGCGCCATATCAAGCCCCTGACCGCAACCGGGCGTTTCGTAGGCGCCAAACCGAGGAGTGCGCCGCATATGGCCGACATCACCCTGACCTTCCCCGATGGATCGAAACGCAGCTACCCGGTAGGCACCACCGGCGCCGAGGTGGCGGCCAGCATTTCGAAATCGCTGGCCAAGGCGGCCATTTCCTGCAGCATCAATGGCGAGCATCGCGACCTGACGCGCCCGATCGAGGAAGACGCCGAAATCGCCATCCACACCATGAAGGACGAGAACAAGGCGCTGGAGCTGATCCGCCACGACGCCGCCCATATCATGGCGCGCGCCGTGCAGGAGCTGTGGCCCGACACCAAGGTCACCATTGGCCCGGTCATCGACAACGGTTTCTATTACGATTTCGACCGGGACGAGCCCTTTTCCAGCGAAGACCTTGCCCTGATCGAGAAAAAGATGCGCGAGATCATCAATCTGCGCGACCCCGTCCGCACCGAGGTCTGGGAGCGCGATCGCGCCATCCGTTTCTACGAGGACAATGACGAACCCTACAAGGTGGAACTGGTCGGCATGATCCCCGAGGGGCAACCGATCCGCATGTATTGGCATGGCGACTGGCAGGATCTGTGCCGCGGCCCGCATCTGGTGCATACGGGGCAGGTTCCGGCCGATGCGTTCAAGCTGATGAGCGTGGCGGGCGCCTATTGGCGCGGCGACAGCAACAACGCCATGCTGCAGCGCATCTATGGGGTGGCCTTTCGCAACAAGGCCGAACTCAAGGCCTATCTCAACATGCTGGAAGAGGCCGAAAAGCGCGACCACCGCAAGCTGGGCCGTGAAATGGACCTGTTCCACATCCAGGAAGAGGCCCCCGGCATGGTGTTCTGGCACCCCAATGGCTGGGTTCTCTATCGCACATTGCAGGATTACATGCGCCGCCGGCAGATCGCGGACGGCTATCAGGAAATCAACACCCCGCAGGTGGTTGACCGCAAGCTGTGGGAGGCCTCGGGCCATTGGGACAAATACCGCGAAAACATGTTCATCACCGAAATCGACGAGGAACATGCCAATGAAAAGCGGGTGAATGCCCTGAAACCGATGAACTGCCCCTGCCATGTGCAGGTCTATAACCAGGGCCTGAAATCCTATCGCGACCTGCCGTTGCGCCTGGCCGAATTCGGCTCTTGCCACCGTTATGAAAGCTCGGGCTCCATGCACGGCTTGATGCGGGTGCGCGGGTTCACGCAGGACGATGCGCATATCTTCTGCATGGAAAGCCAGATCGCATCCGAGACCGAGAAATTCATCAACCTTTTGACGCGGGTCTATAACGACCTCGGGTTTGACAGTTTCGACATCAAGTTCTCGACCCGCCCCGAGGTGCGCGCCGGAACGGATGCGGTCTGGGACCAGGCCGAGGCGGCGCTGGAAAATGCCATCAAGGCGCTGGGCCTGCCTTACGAGATCGACCCCGGCGAAGGGGCGTTCTATGGCCCCAAGCTGGATTTCAAGCTGACCGATGCGATCGGGCGCGAATGGCAGCTGGGCACGTTGCAAGCCGATTTCGTGCTGCCGGGGCGTCTGGGGGCCGAATATATCGGCGAGGATGGGGCCAAGCACACGCCCGTCATGCTGCACCGCGCGACGCTCGGCAGTTTCGAGCGCTTCCTCGGCGTGTTGATCGAACATTACGGCGGGCGCTTTCCGCTGTGGCTGGCGCCGCGCCAGATCGTGGTGGCCTCGATCGTGTCGGATGCCGATGACTATGTGCTTGAGGTCACAAGCAGGCTGCGCGCCGCGGGGCTGCGGGCCGAGGCCGATGTGCGCAACGAAAAGATCAATTACAAGGTGCGCGAACATTCCCACGCATTGGTGCCGGTCATTCTGGCCTGCGGCATGAAAGAGGTGGGCGAGGGTACGGTGTCGATGCGGCGTCTGGGATCCAAGGGATCGAGGGTCGCCCCGCTTGACGAGCTGCTGGGCGAGCTGGTTGCCGAGTCGACACCGCCGGATTTGCGTTAGCATCCCGCACCTGCAAAACAAAAGGGCCGCAACATTGGCGGCCCTTTTTGGTGTCAGGCGCGACCTATTTGAATATGACCGGCGAGTAAACCATGTCGCCCCCATCCGCCGCCGAGTGGCAGGCGATGCAGCCCACGTCCTTGCCCTTAGCCACCTTGCCGGCAAGGCTCATTCCCTTGGGGTTCTTGTCCAGCGAGCCATCGGGCAGGAATTTTGCCCAGAACCAGTTCTTGTCCTCGGGGTCGAACCCGGCCTCGCGACGGAACATGACGGTAATCGCGCCGAGATGCTTGTCGGGATTGTTGGTGACCTCCTCCTTGGTCACCCCGGCCGGACCAAAGTTGCGCTTGACGATCAGATCGCCGGTGCGCCCGTCGATGGTGGCCTTGGTGATAAACAGTTCCAGCATCATGCCGTGAGGCTCGGTTCCTTCATAGGGCGCCGAGTGGATCTCATTCGGGCCTGCCAGCCGCTGTGCGACCATCGCCGACCAGACCTTGGACGCAAAACCGACATCGCCCTTGCTACCAAAGGGCGGTTTCATGGCTGCCGCTTTTTTCGCTGCTTCAGCCGCTTTTTTCGCCGCCGCTTCCTTGGCCGCCTTGGCCTTGGCTGCCGCCGCAGCTGCCGCCTTTTTCTTTTCCGCCGCCGCCTGCGCCGCGGCCTGCTCGGCGGCCATTTGCGCCGCCGCCTCCTGCTTGGCATTCTGGTTCGCGTAATAGGTATACCCGCCAATCCCTACGACCAGCACAATGATAATCAGAGACAAATTCTTCATCGCATCTTCCCTTCCCCTCACGCCGCCCAACAACAGGGCCGCATCTGATGGTTGATGTTGGCGGCGGGACACTGCGACAAACAAGCATTTTCTTGAAAAAGGGCCAAAACCCTTCAAAGCGTCACACTCTCTTGATAAATCGTCAGCAAAGCGGAGCGAAAACCTTGACGTCGCGGCCAATCTCGTGGACTGAAGAGCCTACTTGAACACGGCGGCCCGGCGCATTAGTTTGGCCCCGTCACAGAGACACGAAAAAACCGCAAGCAACAAAAGGACTCGAAACCCATAGCCCGCAGACCTCACAACGCGCCCCCGACGCGCGACACCGGACCCCGCGTGAACGAGCGCATCCGCGAAACCGAAATCCGATTGATTGGCCCCGAGGGCGAAAACATCGGCGTCACCACCCCCAGACATGGCATGCAGCTGGCCGAAGAGGCCGGTCTCGATCTGGTCGAAATTTCGCCAAACGCCAGACCTCCGGTCTGCAAGGTGATGGATTTCGGCAAGTTCAAATACGAGCAACAAAAGCGTGAGTCCGAAGCCCGCAAAAAACAGAAGACCATCGAGGTGAAGGAGGTCAAGTTCAGGCCCAACACCGATACGCATGATTATGATGTCAAGATGCGCAATGTGGTCCGGTTTCTTGAAAATGGCGACAAGGTCAAGGTGACGATGCGCTTTCGCGGTCGCGAGATGGCGCACCAGAACCTCGGGCTGGAGCTGTTGCGCCGGGTCGCCGCAGATGTCGAAGAGCTTGGCAAGGTCGAGAACATGCCAAAACTGGAAGGCCGCCAGATGGTAATGATGATCGGTCCGGCGCGCTGATCCCCTACCAACCGGGGCGCTTTGGGGTGATTTTGGCGTCAAAGCGGCCGCTTGTCAGCCGCTGGCGAGGCTGATCCCGGTGGCCCTGAGTAATTTTCACTCTGGGCCCCGTTTTTCCCAGCCCTATTTTTCTCAGCCCTGCTTTTCCCAGATGTGAACGACATCGCCCCCCAGAGCCCGGCTTTCCACAAGGGAAAAGCGCGCGTGATCAGCCAGTGAACGGCGGGGCAGCGGCGCCACTGACGCCCGCCCCTCTGCCCCCAGCACCAGACCGGCGGTGAACCCAACCAGACGATCCACCAACCCGCGGCCCAGCAGCCCCGCGGCCAGCCCGCCGCCGCCTTCGCAAAATACCCGGGTCACGCCAAGATCTGCCAACCGGCCCAGAACGTCGTCAAGGTCAAGATGCCCCACTGGCGTTGTCTTGCAAACCAGCAGCCGCGCCCCCCGGGCCCGCCAAGCCGCCTGCTCGGCCGCCCCGGCATGCGCACCAATGCACAGGACCACCGGGTTCGTGGCTGCCCCCTGCCCCAGACGCCCGTCCGGATTCGAGACCAGATGCGTGTCGCAGACCACCCGCAGCGGTTGGCCGACCTCGCCGAGATCACGAACCAGAAGGTTCGGATCATCGGCCCGACTGGTGCCCGAGCCGACCATGACCGCATCATGGGTTGCACGCAGATAATGCACATAGCGCCGTGCCTCGGGGCCGGTGATCCAGCGGCTTTCGCCGCTTTCCGTCGCAATCCGCCCATCAAATGAGCTGGCCAACTTCAGCGTGACCATCGGCCGGTTTCGGGTGACCCGAGACAAAAAACCGGCCTGATCGAAACGGGCTTCGGCCGCGCGACAGCCTTCGGTGACGGCGACACCGGCGGCGCGCAACATCTGGTGCCCGCGCCCCGCCACCCGTGGGTCCGGGTCGGTCAGGGCCGTAACCACCCGGGCGACCCCGGCCCGGATCAGCGCCTCGGCACAGGGCGGGGTCTGCCCGTGGTGGGCGCACGGTTCAAGCGTGACATAGACACTCGCCCCCCGGGTCGCATCGGGCGACTGCTCGTCGGCGGCCTTCAGGGCCATGGTCTCGGCATGGGGGCGCCCGCCGGGCTGGGTCCAACCGCGCCCCAGAACCCGCCCGTCCCGGACCACGACCGCACCCACCGCGGGGTTTGGCCAACTGCGTCCCAATGCACGCCGACCCAGCGCCAGCGCCAGCGCCATCCAGCGCAGATCGGCGGGGCTGTGGGTCATGGTCAGTCTTCGTCGAGGATGGGCGGACGCAGCTCGTGGACGAAATCCTCGAAATCATCCGCGGCCTGAAAGTTCTTGTAAACGCTGGCAAAACGCACATAGGCCACGGTGTCGATCCGGGCCAGCGTCTCCATCACGATCTCGCCAATCCTGTCTGACTTGATGTCGGTTTCGCCAAGGCTTTCAAGACGCCGGACGATGCCCGAGATCATCTGGTCAATCCGGTCGGGATCGAGCGGGCGTTTTTGCAGCGCAACCCGGATCGAACGCTCGAGCTTGTCGCGGTCGAACTCTTCGCGCCGACCGTTTTTCTTGATCACCACGAGATCGCGCAACTGCACCCGTTCATAGGTGGTAAAGCGCCCGCCACAGGCCGGGCAGGCCCGACGGCGACGGATGGCGACATGATCTTCTGCCGGACGGCTGTCCTTAACCTGGGTGTCGATATTTCCGCAAAAGGGACAACGCATATTCGTGATTTCCTTGTGGTTGGCCTGCTGAACGGCCCCACTATAGGCGGCTGTCAACTCTTTGTGTAGAGGGTATGTTGCGCTACAAGATGCTGGCTTGACCCCGAACATCTATTGGCAATAATCACGCGGGCACCGAAAAGGCGAATCCGGATGACTTCTCGCAAATTGTGGCTGTTGATATTGGCCCTCGTGCTGGTGCACGCGGTGCTGGCCAGCGCCCTGCCGCTGGTCGAGGACGAGGCCTATTACCAGATGTGGGCCAGCGTGCCGTCGGCGGGATATTATGACCACCCGCCGATGGTTGCGTGGCTGATCGCCGCCGGAGAGGCGCTCTTTGGGCCAGGAAATCTGGGCGTACGGGCGGCCTCGATCGGGATTTCGGTGCTGGTGCTTCTGATGACCTTTCGCATGGGGACGGTGCTGGGGCAGGACCGCAACAGCGGCTTTCGCGCATCCTTCTATCTGGCGGCGATGGTGCCGATGGCTGCGTTCGGCTTTGCGGCGACCCCCGATCCTGCCTCGGTGCTGTTCTGGACCGCCGCAAGCTGGGCGCTGGTCGAGGCCAACAGTCGCCGCGCGCCCAACTGGTGGCTGGCGGTCGGCCTGTTTGCCGGGCTTGGGGTGCTCTCGAAATTCACCAATTTCTTCTTTGGTCTGGCGCTGCTCATCTGGCTGTTTGCAACGCGTCAGGGCCGAAGCTGGTTGCGCCATTGGCAGGTCTGGGCCGGTGCGCTGTGTGGTATTCTGGTGCTGGTGCCGTTTTTGCTGTGGAACATGCACAATGGCTGGGTTGGTTTTCAGCGCCAGTTCGGCCGTCTGGGCGAGGCCGAGGGGTTCTCGTTCCTGCGGGTTCTGACCTTTTGGGCGTCGTTTGCGGTGCTGGTCACGCCCCTGACATTTGCGCTGGTGGCGCGCGGAATATTCCGGCCCCGCACCCCCCGGGCCGACGACCCACAGGTGCTGATCTGGCTCAGCGCCCCGCTGGTTCTATACCTCAGCTATCACGCCATCAAGACCACCGCGGGCGGCCAGTGGCTGGTGCCGATATTTCCCAGCCTCGCCGTCCTCGCGGCAAGCCGCACCCCGCCCCAGGGCTGGCTGCAGAAATGGGCGGCCCCCGGAGGCTTTCTGCTGAGCGGCGCGTTGATGCTGGTGGGATTCTGGCCCGGGCATGTCATCATCCCCGGTCACAATGCATTCACCCAAGGACGGGGCTGGCGTGAGCTGCGCCACGAGATCGCCAGGCGCATGCAGGCTGACGACGCGGTCTGGATTGCAACGGACGCCTATGGTCTGACTGCGCAGCTCTGGCATTACATGGGAAAGGACGTGCCGGTCCGCTCGATGACGGGCCGAGCGCGCTACCTGTTCCGCCCGCCTTTTCCAAAGGCCCTCTGCAGCAAGAAAGGGCTGTTTCTCAGCCGGACCGCCTTTGCCGGGGGAGTGCCCTATTTCCGCATCTCGCGCCCAGAGCCGGGCCTTATTCGCCATGAGGGCAAGACTCCCTTGATGCGCTATTACGTCGCCGAGGTCAGCCACCCCCTGCCAGCTTATGCGCCGGCCTGCGCCGCACCCTGAACCCGACGCCCCGGGGTTGTGCTGGCCGGATGTGCCAGCGGCGCAGCATTAACCGGCCCTAAAGGGTCCACTCATCCTCGCCCCTGACCTCACCAATCGCCATCCACGAGGCGCGCACCCGGGCAACCTTGGTATCTCCCCATGTCTTGAACACGATGGTAAAACCATTCTCGGTCACGCTGGTGGCCGAGATGTCCGCGCGTTGGTTGGTTTTCTGGTCCATGTCCCACATATCCAGCGAGACATGCACGGCGGGGACGCTTTTGAACGGCGTCTTGAAGCGCACGCGAGTGCGCCGCTCACGCGGGCCGGTTCCGGTCCACATTTCGCCATCGTCTTCAAAATCGGAAAACAGAACCTTGCTGCCCTGCAGAATTCCGATCAGATGGTTTCGGAGTCTCAGCATTTGTCCCTTATTTCATGAATTTTCCGTTTCGGCACGAATATCTGCGCAAAATGTGAAAGAAATAGGGCGACAACAAAAAAACCCCGCCTCGGTGGCGGGGTTTTCATAACAGAACCTAAATGGGCCCGTCTTAATCCATCATATCCAGAAGGTGGACCAGATCGGCCACCAGTTTTTCCCCGATATCGCGGGTGTCCGGCTCGGCTGCGGCGGCTTTCTCGCGTGCAGCCTCGATTAGCGCCTGAATTTCCTCGCGCGTGCACAGTTCGCGTGGGATGGCCTTTTCCGCCAGAACCGAAACCGCGCCAGCGTTGATTTCAACAAAACCGCTGGTGACGACGAACTCGCTGATTTCGCCGCCGCTATCCGCCCGCAAAACACCCGGACGCAAGGAAATCACCATCGGCGCATGGCCCGGCATAGCGGTCATATCCCCCTCGGATCCCGGCAGATCAACCGCCGAGACCTTGGCCGAGGCCAGCATCTTTTCCGGGGACACAAGGTCAAATTGCATCATATCGGCCATTCAGGGCCTCCTTGGATTACGCGGCTTCCGCAGCCATTTTCTCGGCTTTGGCGATCACGTCGTCAATCCCGCCGACCATATAAAAGGCCGCCTCGGGCAGGTGGTCATATTCGCCGGCCACAACCGCCTTGAACGACTTGATCGTTTCCTCAAGCGGTACCTGCACGCCGGGGCTGCCGGTAAAGACCTGCGCAACATCGAACGGCTGGCTGAGGAAACGCTGGATTTTCCGCGCCCGGGCAACCGTCAGCTTGTCCTCTTCAGAGAGCTCGTCCATGCCGAGAATGGCGATGATGTCCTGCAGAGATTTATAGCGCTGCAAAATCCCCTGCACGGCAAAGGCCACGTCATAATGCTCTTGTCCGACGATCGCAGGGTCCATGATCCGGCTGGTCGAATCGAGTGGATCCACCGCCGGGTAGATCCCCAATTCCGAAATCGCGCGGCTAAGAACCGTGGTCGCGTCAAGGTGCGTAAACGAGGTTGCAGGCGCCGGGTCGGTCAGGTCGTCGGCGGGCACGTAAATCGCCTGAACCGAGGTGATCGATCCCGCCTTGGTCGAACTGATCCGCTCTTGCAAGTCACCCATGTCGGTGGCCAGCGTCGGCTGATAACCGACCGCCGAGGGGATCCGGCCCAGAAGGGCGGAAACCTCGGACCCCGCCTGCGTAAAGCGGAAGATGTTATCGACAAAGAACAGAACATCGGTGCCGGACTGGTCGCGGAACTGCTCGGCCACTGTCAGACCCGACAGGGCAACGCGCATCCGCGCTCCCGGCGGCTCGTTCATCTGGCCGTAAACCAGCGCCACTTTGCTTTCGCCCAGATTGTCGGGAACGATAACGCCGGATTCGATCATCTCGTGATAAAGGTCGTTGCCCTCGCGGGTCCGCTCGCCGACACCGGCAAAAACCGAATACCCCGAGTGAACCTTGGCGATGTTGTTGATCAGTTCCATGATCAGAACCGTCTTGCCGACGCCAGCGCCGCCAAACAGCCCGATCTTGCCGCCCTTGGAATAGGGGGCCAGAAGGTCCACGACCTTGATGCCGGTCACGAGGATCTCGCTTTCGGTGGATTGCTCGGCGAATTCCGGGGCCGGCTGGTGGATGGCGCGGCGCTCTTTGGTGTTGACCGGGCCTTTTTCATCAACGGGCTCACCGATGACGTTCAGGATTCGGCCCAGCGTGGCATCGCCCACCGGCACCGAGATCGGCCCGCCGGTGTCGGTCACCTCGGTTCCGCGCACCAGACCCTCGGTTGCGTCCATGGCGACCGTGCGCACGGTGTTCTCGCCAAGGTGCTGCGCCACCTCAAGGATCAGCCGGTGACCGTTGTTGTCGGTCTCCAGCGCGTTCAGAATCGCCGGCAGTTCGCCCTCGAAGTGAACGTCGACAACAGCGCCGATCACCTGGGTAATTTTTCCTACGACTTTAGCCATATTTTCGTCTCCGTCTTAGAGCGCTTCCGCGCCCGAGATAATCTCGATCAATTCGTTGGTAATCGCGGCCTGACGCGAGCGGTTGTACTCGATCGTCAGCTTGTCGATCATTTCGCCAGCGTTGCGGGTGGCGTTGTCCATTGCCGACATGCGCGCCCCCTGTTCGGACGCGCCGTTTTCGAGCAGCGCGGTGAACACCAGCGTGGTCATGGCGCGGGGCAACAATTCGGCCAGAATCTCGGTTTCGTCCGGTTCGTATTCGTAAAACGGGACGTCACCCTCGGTCTCAACCACCTCGGCGGGGATGAGCTGCTGGGCGGTGGGGATCTGCGCGATGACCGACCGGAAGATGCTGTAAAAGATCGTGCAGACATCGAACTCACCGGCATCGAAACGGGCCAGAATGTCATCGGCAATGCCCTTTGCATTGTCATAGCCAAGCTGCTTGATCCCCGACATGTCCACATGCCCGACAAAATATTCGCCGTATTCGCGGCGCATCTGTTCGCGCCCCTTCTTGCCGACCGTCAGGATTTTTACCGTCTTGCCGCGGGCAATCAGATCGTCGGCGTGCTGGCGTGCCAGTTTGGCGATGGAGGAATTGAAACCACCGCAAAGGCCGCGCTCGGCCGTGGCGACGACCAGCAGGTGGACGTCGTCCTTGCCAGTCCCCGCCAGCAGACGAGGTGCCGAGTCTGACCCCGCGGCACCTTGGGCGAGATTGGCCATCACAGCGGCCATGCGCTGGCCATAGGGGCGCCCCGCCTCAGCCGCCTCTTGGGCACGCCTGAGTTTGGCCGCTGCAACCATCTGCATGGCCTGCGTGATCTTGCGCGTTGATTTAACGCTCTCGATCCTGATTTTAAGGTCCTTGAGGTTTGCCATCTCAGCAAAGCTCCTTGTTCCCAGAGGCCACGGATTTAGCTGAAGTTTTTCGCAAACTCTTCAACGGCGGATTTGATAGCATCCTCAAGATCGCCTTTGACCTTGCGGTCATTGTCGGTGATGTCGGCCAGCAGGTCGGCGTGGTTCTGACGCACGTGGTTCAGAAGGCCGGCCTCAAAGCGGTTGACATCCCCGACCGCGATCGGATCGAGATAGCCTTTGGTGCCAGCGTAGATCACGATGACCTGCTCGGCGTTGGTCAGGGGCGAATACTGCGGCTGCTTCAACAGCTCGGTCAGGCGCGCCCCACGGTTCAGCAGCGCCTGTGTCGCGGCGTCGAGGTCCGAGCCGAATTGGGCAAAGGCGGCCATCTCGCGGTATTGCGCAAGCTCCAACTTGATCGAACCGGCAACCGATTTCATCGCGTTGGTTTGCGCGCTCGACCCCACCCGGCTAACCGACAGGCCGGTGTTCACAGCCGGACGGATACCCTGATAGAACAGTTCCGTCTCAAGAAAGATCTGCCCGTCGGTGATCGAGATCACGTTGGTCGGGATAAAGGCCGAAACATCGCCACCCTGGGTTTCGATGATCGGCAGCGCGGTCAAAGAACCGGCCCCATGATCTTCGTTCAGCTTGGCCGAACGTTCCAGCAGGCGCGAGTGCAGGTAAAAAACGTCGCCGGGATAGGCCTCACGCCCCGGCGGACGACGCAAGAGCAGCGACATCTGGCGATAGCTGACCGCCTGCTTGCTGAGATCGTCGTAGATGATCAGCGCATGGCGGCCATTGTCACGGAAATGCTCGGCCATTGCGGTGGCGCCGTAGGGGGCGAGAAACTGCAGCGGCGCCGGATCCGAGGCCGTTGCGGCAACGATGATCGAATATTCCAGCGCGCCGGTTTCTTCCAGTTTCTTGACCAGCTGCGCCACGGTCGAGCGTTTCTGCCCGATGGCGACATAGACGCAATAGAGCTTTTTGCTTTCGTCGTCGCCCGCGGCGTCGTTATAGGCCTTTTGGTTCAGGATCGCATCCAGCGCCACAGCGGTCTTGCCGGTCTGGCGATCGCCAATGATCAGCTCGCGCTGGCCGCGGCCGATCGGGATCAGCGCATCGACCGCTTTTAGGCCGGTCGCCATCGGTTCATGCACCGATTTGCGCGGCATGATGCCCGGCGCCTTGATGTCGGCCTGGCTGCGTTTCTTGGTCTTGATCGGGCCCTTGCCGTCAATCGGGTTGCCCAGACCATCGACCACGCGGCCCAGCAGCTCATCGCCGGTGGGGACGTCAACGATGGCGTTGGTGCGCTTGACCGTGTCGCCCTCTTTGATCTCGCGGTCCGAGCCAAAGATCACGACGCCGACATTGTCGATTTCAAGGTTCAGCGCCATACCGCGAATGCCGCCGGGGAACTCGACCATCTCGCCGGCCTGAATGTTGTCCAGACCGTAGACCCGGGCGATCCCGTCGCCAACCGAAAGAACCCGGCCCACTTCGGCGACTTCTGCCTCCTGCCCGAAATTCTTGATCTGGTCCTTGAGGATTGCAGAAATTTCTGCCGCTTGGATACCCATTATCCGACCTCTTTCATTGCATTTTGAAGATTGGAGAGTTTCGAGGCAATCGAGCTGTCGATCATTTTCGAACCCACTTTTACAACAAGACCGCCGATGAGGCTTTCATCCACGGTCGAATTTATATTCACTGTCTTGCCAACCGATTTTTTCAGTGCCGCGGTCAGCTTGGTGATCTGCGCCTTGGTCAGCTTGCGTGCAGAGGTGACCTCGGCAGTGACCTCACCCTTTTCGTCGGCAATCAGATCGCGCATCGCCTCGATCATCTGGGGCAACACAAACAGGCGGCGTTTCTGCGCCATCAGTTGCAGCGTGTTGGCAACCATGTCGCCAAGGCCCATGGCCGACGCAATCGCGGCAATTGCCCCGGCCTGCTGTGTGCGGCTGTAGATCGGCGAGGAAATCAGGGCGTGAAAATCGGTGCTGCCCTCCAACGCCTGAGCGAGTGCGGCAATGTCCGTTTCAACATCGGCAAGTTTTCCGGCGTCTCTCGCCAGTTCAAACAAGGCCGTTGCATAGCGCTGGGCAATGCCAAGTGAGATTGAGGCTGGTTCGGCCACGGTGACCCTTCCGGTTTCTGTATTCCAGCGCAATGTCGCCAAAACGCTGGCAGGTTGAAGAAAGCGTTCACAATTCTGTGCACGGCAAAATCGGCGCGGTGATAACAGAGCTTGGGCAGACTGGCAACCGCTTAGGCCGTCCGGCTCTTTAATTTTATTTCTTTATTTTCAGTTTGTTACATTGGATTAGCACAAATGTGCGACGCTTTGAAGCTGCAAAAAAGGCGGGAATACAACGGTTTGGGGGGAATCTGCATTCGTTTCAGCCGTTGCCCCCGAATCCAGAGCCTGATCCAAGGCGTGATCAGGCGCCTGCCCTGACGTAAAATCTGCGGTCAAATCGGCAAGCCGACCCCCCAATCCAATCTTATGCCGTCCGATCTTACCCACGATCCCGGCGCCCGACCAGAGGCGAGGGCCCATCCGGCCGCCGCGCCGTTGGGGACACCCGCCCCGAGGCGGGGTGCGGATGCGGCCGGGCGATGCCGCCAAGCACCGTCAGCGGGCGGCGCACCGCCTCGGGCAGACCGCGCTGGGTCGGGGCATAGACGCGTTTTGACGCCTCGACCAGCAGCACGCCACCGGCCAGATGCGAACTGATGGCACTGCCCGCGCGCTCCCACATCGGCGAGAGCTTCAGCCAGAACCGCTTTTGGCTGGGCGGGCTGAACAGGGCCGCGGCGTGACGCTCGGGGATAAAGCGGTGCTGTTTCAGTTGCGTCTCGATCTGGCGCAGACTGTAGGGGCGTCCCTGCCCGAACGGCGTGACATCCCGGCGCGACCACAGCCCCGAACGGTTGGGCAAAATGAACAGCGCCCGACCCTCGGGGGCCAGCAGACGCCAGACCTCGTTCAGCAACGCCCCCGGCTGTTCGGAGGTTTCCAGCCCGTGCAAAAGAACCAGCCGGTCCACCGAGCCGGTCTGAAGCGGCCAGTCGGTTTCGTTGACTAGAACCGAGACATTGGCCCGCCCGTGCGGCCATGCCATCACCCCCTGCGGCCCTGGCATCAGCGATATGACTCGCCGCGCCTCGGACAAATAGGGGCGCAACAGCGGCACCGAAAAGCCATAGCCGACCACGTTCAAGCCAGCGACACTCGGCCAGAAATCCCGCACCCGGGCCCGCACCGCACGCTGGGCAAGCCGGCCAAGGCCGGTTTGGTAGTAAAACGCCCTGAGGTCTGTCACGTCCAAATGCATTGCATCCGCGTCCCGGATAGAGGATTGTTCCTCCAGACCTTGGATAACAATCAATGGACAGGAAATCCATGACTCTTGAAATTCTGACCATCCCCTGCCTCAGCGATAACTACGCCTATGCCATAAACGACAGCGACAGCGGCGAAACCGCGGTGATCGACGTGCCTGACGCGGCCCCGATCCTGCGAGCCATCTCGTTCAAGGGCTGGGGGCTGTACCAGATCCAGCTGACCCATCACCATGACGATCACATCGCCGGGGTCGAGCTGTTGCATCAGGCCATCGAGGCCCCGATCATCGGGGCGCGGGCGGACATGGACCGACTGCCGCCGCTGGAACTGGCGGTCTCCGAAGGGGACACGTTCGCGTTGGGAACCGAGCCGGTCCACGTCTATGACGTCTCGGGCCACACCAAGGGGCATGTCGCCTATTACTATCCCGGTGCAGAGGCGCTGTTTACCGGCGACAGCCTGATGGTGATGGGCTGCGGGCGCCTGTTCGAGGGGGATGCACAGATGATGTGGGCCTCGCTCTCAAAGCTGATGGAGCTGCCAGCGCAGACGCGCATCTATTCGGGCCATGAATATACCGCGGCCAACGCCAAATTCGCCATGTCGATCGAGCCCGAGAACCGGGCGCTGATCGAGCGCACCCGGCAGATTTCCGAACTGCGGGCGCGGGGCGAACCGACCATGGGGGCAACGCTGGAACTGGAACTGGCCACCAACCCTTTTCTGCGCGCCGCCCGCCCCGAGGTCAAATCGGCCCTCGGCATGGAGGGCGCGCCGGACTGGCAGGTCTTTGCCGAGATTCGCCGCCGCAAGGATAATTTCTGATCCCCCGCCCCCGCCGCCCCACGGGGCCAAACCCAAGCGGCCAGAATGCGGCATTTGGTGTCTTTTTCGCATTTCGTGAAAAGATTTGAGGAAAAAGACCTTGAAGGCGCCATAATAAAACCGAAGTTTAAGACTATCCATGGCACTGTTGCGATGGGTCTCGGGTCTGGCTACGGACCCGGGTTATGATGGGAGGGCTGATCATGCCGTCATTCTCGAACACACTTGAACAGGCGATTCACGCCGCGTTGGCGCTGGCCAATGAACGCAAACACGAACTGGCAACGCTGGAACATCTGCTGCTGGCTCTGATTGCCGAACCGGATGCGGCCAAGGTGATGCGCGCCTGCGGCGTCGATCTGGACGTGCTGGCGAACTCGCTGGAAACCTATATTCAAGACGAGTTGACCTCGCTCATCTCCGATATCGACGGTTCCGAAGCAGCCCCCACTACCGCCTTTCAACGGGTCATCCAGCGGGCCGCGATCCATGTCCAAAGTTCGGGACGAACCGAGGTCACCGGGGCGAATGTGCTGGTCGCCATCTTTGCCGAACGCGAAAGCAACGCCGCCTTTTTCCTGCAAGAGCAGGACATGACCCGCTATGATGCGGTCAACTATATCGCGCACGGGGTGGCCAAAGATCCCGCCCATTCCGAAAATCGCCCGGTTGCCGGAACCGAGGATTTCACCGCCGATGCCGAGGCCACCATCGACGGCGAGACCAAGGAAACCGCGCTGGACAAATACTGCATCAATTTGAACTCCAAGGCCCGGGACGGCGATATCGACCCGTTGATCGGCCGCAGCCATGAGGTCGAGCGCTGTATCCAGATCCTCTGCCGACGCCGCAAGAACAACCCGCTTCTGGTGGGCGATCCCGGGGTGGGCAAGACCGCCATCGCCGAGGGACTGGCCTTTAAGATCGTCTCGGGCGAAACCCCCGACATCCTGAAGGACTCGACGATTTTCTCGCTGGACATGGGGGCCCTGCTGGCCGGCACCCGCTATCGCGGCGATTTCGAAGAACGCCTCAAGGCGGTGATGACCGAACTCGAAGACATGGACGACAGCATCCTTTTCATCGATGAAATTCACACCGTGATCGGCGCCGGTGCCACATCAGGCGGGGCGATGGATGCCAGCAACCTCTTGAAACCGGCGCTACAGGGCGGCAAGCTGCGCTGCATGGGCTCGACCACCTACAAGGAATTCCGTCAGCACTTTGAAAAAGACCGGGCGCTGTCGCGGAGGTTCCAGAAAATCGACGTCAACGAGCCGACGGTTCCGGACGCCATCAAGATACTGAAAGGGCTGAAACCCTATTTTGAAGAGCACCACGACATCAAATATACCGCCGACGCCATCAAGACCGCGGTGGAATTATCGGCGCGCTATATCAACGACCGCAAACTGCCGGACAAGGCCATTGACGTCATCGACGAGGCCGGCGCGGCGCAACATCTGCTGCCCGACAGCAAGCGGCGCAAGACCATCGGCGCAAAGGAAATCGAGGCGGTGGTGGCCAAGATTGCCCGCATCCCGCCGAAAAACGTTTCCAAAAACGATGCCGAAGTGCTGCGCGACCTTGAAACCGCGCTGAAACGGGTGGTGTTCGGGCAGGACCCGGCGATCGAGGCGCTGGCCTCGGCCATCAAGCTCAGCCGCGCGGGGCTGCGCGAGCCTGAAAAACCCATCGGCAATTATCTGTTTGCCGGCCCGACCGGCGTCGGCAAGACCGAGGTCGCCCGGCAACTGGCCGACACCCTAGGGGTCGAACTGTTGCGTTTTGACATGTCCGAATACATGGAAAAACACGCCGTATCGCGGCTGATCGGGGCGCCGCCGGGGTATGTGGGCTTTGATCAGGGCGGGCTGTTGACCGATGGCATTGACCAGCACCCACACTGCGTTCTGCTACTGGACGAGATCGAAAAGGCGCACCCGGATGTCTATAATATCCTGCTGCAGGTGATGGACCACGGCAAGTTGACCGACCATAACGGGCGCACGGTGGATTTCCGTAACGTCGTTCTGATCATGACCACGAACGCCGGGGCCAGCGAGCAGGCGAAATCGGCAATCGGCTTTGGCCGCGACCGGCGCGAGGGCGAAGACACCGCCGCCATCGAGCGCACGTTCACACCCGAATTCCGCAATCGTCTGGACGCGGTTATCAGCTTTGCGCCGCTGTCCAAAAAGGTCATTTTGCAGGTGGTGGACAAGTTTGTGCTGCAACTCGAGGCGCAGCTCATGGACCGCAATGTGGTGATCGAGCTGACCCGGCCCGCCGCCGAATGGCTGGCGGACAAGGGCTATGACGACCGGATGGGCGCCCGCCCGCTGGCGCGGGTCATTCAAGAGCACATCAAAAAGCCTCTGGCCGAAGAACTGCTGTTTGGCAAGCTGGCCAAGGGCGGCTTTATTCGCGTGACGCTGAAGGATGGCAAGCTGAACCTCATCATCGAAAAACCCGAACATCCACGGATTTCCGGCAACAAGCCGCCGCTACTGACCGCCGAATAAAGCGTTTCGACAAATTGTCGAGACAGCCTCAGCGCCAAAAGCCCGGGAACGTCAAAGGCGTGGCAGGGTTTTGGCGACAAGAGGTTTATGCCGAAACGCTGCAGATTGCTCACGTCTCCCTCGCCGACCCGTTACGCGCCCCGCCCCCATGCAATTTGTCGCCCGCGCAATTTGGTGGGGTGCCGCGTTTCAGCGTTCGGTGAACTTCAATTCGATCCGCCGGTTCTGCGCCCGCGCCGCCTCGGTATGGGCCGGGTTTATCGGCTGGTATTGCCCAAACCCTGCTGCAGCCAGACGGTTCGGCGGGAACCCCAACTGGTCCACCATGTAGCGCACCACGGACAACGCCCGCGCCTGACTGAGTTGCCAGTTGTCCTTGAATTCGCCATTCCCCTTCAGCGGCGTGTCATCGGTATGCCCGTCAACCCGCAGGATCCAGTCGATGTCCGGCGGGATCTTGTCCTTTACGGCACTGATCAGCCGGGCGATCTTGGCAATCTCCTGACGACCTGCATCGGACAGATCCGCCGAGCCCTTGGCAAACAGCACCTCCGAGGAAAACACGAACCGGTCGCCGACGATCTTGACGCCTTTCTGATTGGCCAGAATATCGCGCATCTTGCCAAAAAATTCGGATTTGAACTTTTTCAGGTTCTTGGCCTCTTTTTCCAGACGTATGCGTTTTTCCTCTTCCAACTGGGCACGGCGGCGCTGTTCCTCGGCCACCCGCCGTTGTTCCTCGGCCACCCGCTTTTCCTCGGCCGCGACCCGGGCCAGTGCGATATTCAGGTTCGAGCCCAGCGCCTTGATCTGAACCTGCGCGGCACTGTCCTTGGCCTTGGCCTCATCCAGCAAGCCCTGCAGTTCGTTCAGCTGCTTGTGCAAACTGGCGGTCTGCTGGTTCAGCAGCGTGATTTTGCGCTGGTCTGCGGCGCTCAACGCCTTTTCCTTGCGCAACAGGTCGTTGGCCTCGGCCAGCAAGACACGGCGTTGCTCGGCCTTGCTCAGCATGACCGAGGCATCCTTTTCGGCGGCCAGCTTGGCGGCAAGGGCGGCGGCCAGACGCTGTTCCAGATCCTTGCGCGTCTTTTCGGCGTTGGCCTGCAGTGTCGCGGTTTCCTTGCCTTTGTTCTCGAGCTTGGCAACCAGCGCGGCAAGGCGGTCCTTCATGCGGGATTTGTCCCCCTCAAGCGTTGCGACGCGCGCCGCCAGCGCGGCCTTGTCGCCCTGAAGCGCCGCGATTTTTTTGCCGGCGTCCGCTTCAATCGCTGCGGCGTTGTCCTTGGCCGCCTTGGTCGCCGCCTTGGCCTTGTCCTCGGCCAGCAACGCCGCCGCCAGCAGCGTATCGACCTTCTTGCGTGCAACCCGGGCCGCCGCCAGAAGGGTCAGCGTGTCCTCGGCCTTTTTGCGCTGCTCTTCCAGCGCCAGCGTCATTGCCGTCAACTCGTCGTTGGCGTTCTTCAGCTTTTCACGCAATGCCTGCGCCGCCGCCGCCTCAGCCAGCCGCGCCTTTTCCTTTTCGGTCAGCCGGGCGCTGGTGTCCGCCAGCTTCTGCCGCAGCGCTTGGGCCGCGGCCGCTTCGGCCAAACGTTTCTTTTCGGCTTCGCTCAGAGATGTCTGCGATTTTGCCAACCGATCCTGAAGCGCCTTGGCCGCCGCCTGAACCGCGAGTTTCTGCTTTTCGCTGTCGCTCAACCCCTTTTGCAAAACATTGATCCGGGCCTGCAGAGCGGCGATTGTCTGGGCATTTTCCGCCGCAGCGCTGGCTTGGGCCGTTTTCTGCCGATCGAGTTCAGCCGCCAATTTGGTCAACTGCGCCTCCAGATCCGAGACGTTCCCCTTGGATTTTCCCAACGCGCCACGGGTTTCCTCGAGCGCCGCCAATGCAGTCTGCAACGTGGTCTCGCGCTTGGCCAGCGTGGCTTTGGTCTGGGCGATCAGGGCCTCCATTGCCGCCCGTTTGGCTGCCGCCAGCCGAGCCGCCTCGGCGCTGGCGTCAATCTCGTCGCGCGCCTTGGCCAACGCCAGTTGCAAGGCTTCTTTCTGCGTCATGACCCGCAGCTTTTCCGCCTCGACATCAGAGATGCGCGCCTGCAACGCAGCATTGTCGCTTTGCCCCTTTGCCAGCTTTGACTGAAGATCGGCATTGCTGACATTCAGGCGTTTCTGCTCAGCCAACAGCGAGGCCACCTGCGCTTCGAAACTGGTGACCTGCGCCTCATATTGCTGCAGCTTTTTTTGCTGGGACTTGGTTTGCTGGCTGAGTGTTGCAATCAGCGCCGATTTCACCTCGTCGGCGGATTTTGCCTTGCTCAGCTTGCTATCGAGCTGCTCAACCCGCGTTTCCAGCCCATCGGATTTCTGCTGCTCGAGGCCCAGTGCCTTGGCCAGACTCGAAACCTGCTGGCTGAGGTAATTCAGCTGCGTGTCCTGGGTCGTGATCTTTTTCTGCAGGACGAACTGGACGATCATGAAAATTGTCAGAACGAACATCAGGATCATCAGCAGCGCGGTCATCGCATCGACAAACCCGGGCCATATCGTGGCGCTGAACTGCTGGCGACCGCCGCGGCGCATGATTGCCATGAGCTAGCCCTTTCCGCGGACCGACTGGGGCTGGGTCGGAGGCCGCCGTCCGAGGCTGCGGATCGATTTGTTCAGGGTGGCAATGTCGGCGCGCAGCTCGGCGATGGTATCCTGACGACCGGCCGACATTTCCTCGAGGATGCGCAGCAACTGCACGTCGATGCTGCGCAGGCGCATCCGTGATTCCGCGTCGATGGCGTCATCGTCGGACTCGATTGCAACCGCCCCGCCGGTCTTGGCGCGTTTTTCCTCGACCTCGCGAACCTTTTCCAGCAGCTCGGCGACGCGCTGCTGGCCCTCGACGATATGCTGCTGGCCGCCGGCAATCCGACCTTGATCGTCTGCAATCCGGCCCAGAATTTCCGTTTGTGCGCTGACCGCCTGCGTCTGTCCGGCAATGGCCTGTGCAATCGCCTCATTGGCACCCGAGCCCGCCATGCCCTCGCCCAGTTTGGTCAGCGATTGGGTCAAAACCTCGATACGTTGGCTGTTTTCGGCCTGAATGTCCTCGGTGCGGATAAAGGTCTTGTGCAGCTCCTCGACGCTCTCGGCCAGTCGGTGGAAGGCCAGCGCCAACTGATCGCTGTCGCCGTCGGCGGCCGCGCTTGCCGCCTCAGTGTCGCCGCTGGAAAATCCCACGCGGGTAATGGTGGACAACCATTCCTCGAGATCACGGTAAAAACGGGCCTGCCCGTGGCCGGTGAAAAGGTCGAGCAAGCCGACCACCAGTGAGCCCGCCAAGCCCAGCAGAGACGAGGAAAACGCGGTGCCCATGCCACCAAGCTGTTTTTCCAGCCCGGTCATCAGGCGGCCGAAAACATCGCTGGCGGCCTGCCCCTCGCTTGGCGCCAGAGAGCGGATCGTTTCCACCACCGCGGGCACCGTCGTTGCAAGACCGTAAAACGTCCCCAAGAGGCCAAGAAAGATCAGCAAATTCAACAGGTAACGGGTAATCTCCCGGGTTTCGTCCAGCCGCATCGCCATTGAATCGAGGATCGAGCGCGAGGACGAGGCGCTGATGCTCATCCGGGCGCTGCGCGATTTCAGCAAGGTGGCCAGCGACGTCAGCAACCGCGGCACCTTCATCGTTTCGTGCCCCGGGCGGCCCATGGCAAAGCCTTCGATCCAGCTGACCGAGAAAATCAGCGAAAAGACCTGCCAGAAACAGCTGGCCACACCAATCAGAAAGACCAGAACGATCACCCCGTTCAGATAGATATTGGCGGTCACGATCGACAGGATCGGCTTGTAGGCCAGCCACGCCCCGGTGCCCACCAGCGCCACGATGACCATCATGGTCATAATCTGTCTTATCGGTTGTGAAAACTTTGGCTCAGCTTTCGTTTCTGCGCTGTGCATTAAGACGCCCCTGAATTCCCGAGTGCTGTTCTGGTTTGCGGGACAATAGTTCGCTTGCTACCTTCTGCCAATAATCGACTTGGCGATAGATGAAAACCCCTGACAAGTGGTGAATAAACTAGCATAGTTGCGGAAATTGCTACACATTGGCCACAATTCTTGAACAAACAGGAGAAATCATGAACAGCTTGGGTTCCGTAAGTTCAACCGGCATGACGGCGCTGGTGGTTCTGGTCTTTGCCATCGTCCTGATCGTGATGATGGTCAAATCCATCCCGCAGGGCGAGGAGTGGACGGTTGAGCGGTTTGGTCGCTACACCCGCACGCTGAAACCCGGTCTGCGGTTCCTGATCCCGATCATGGACAAGGTGGGCGCACGCATCAACATGATGGAAACCGTCCTTGACATCGAAAAGCAGGAGGTCATCACCAAGGACAACGCACAGGTTTCCGCTGATGCGGTCGCGTTCTATCAGGTCGTCGATGCGGCACGCGCGGCCTATGAGGTGCGCGATCTTGAGCGCGCGCTGACCAACCTTGCGATGACCAATATTCGTTCGGTGATCGGCTCGATGGTGCTGGACGAAAGCCTCTCAAACCGCGACGCGATCAACTCACGCCTGTTGCAGGTGATCGACGAGGCCTCAAACCCCTGGGGCGTCAAGGTCACGCGAGTCGAGATCAAGGATCTTTCGCCACCGCCCGACATCAACGAAGCCATGGCCCGCCAGATGAAGGCCGAGCGCACCAAGCGGGCCGATATCCTGCAAGCAGAGGGACAAAAGCAATCCGCGATCCTGAAGGCCGAGGGCGAGCGCGAATCGCAGATCCGCGAGGCCGAGGGCCGGCGCGAGGCGGCGTTTCTGGATGCCGAAGCGCGCGAACGTCAGGCCCAGGCCGAGGCCAAGGCAACCGAGATGGTCTCAAAGGCGATCGCGGCGGGAGATGTGCAGGCGATCAACTATTTCGTTGCCCAGCGCTATACCGAGGCGCTGCGCGATGTCGCCGCCTCGCCCAACAGCAAAACCGTAATGATCCCGCTTGAGGCCAGCGGCCTGATCGGCTCGATCTCGGGGATCGCGGATATCGCCAAGGCCGTCACCGACAACAAAAAGGGCTAGCTGATGCAGCTTTTCCAGTTTCTTGTCGGCATATCGCCATGGTGGTGGGTGGCGTTTGGCGTTCTTCTGGGAGCGATGGAAATGGCCACGATGTCGTTTTTCCTGATTTGGCCGGCGCTGGCAGCGGGGCTGATCGCCGGGTTGCTCGTGGTCGCACCTCAAACCAGCGGCGAAGTGCAGATCGCGGCATTTGCCATTCTGGCCATTATCCTCACGTTTATCGGGCGCGCCTGGATCAGCCGTCTGGACGATGGCGGCGAAGCAGCCCGCACGATCAATTCACGCGCCGATCTGATGGTCGGCAGGCAGGGGCAGGTGATCGAGCGGACCGGCACCGAAGGCTATGTCCTGATTGACGGCATCCGGTGGCGAGCAATCTGGCCCGAAGGCGCCAAGGGGGCCCCCGGAGATCAGGTGATCGTTGCCCGCGCCGAAGGGATGACCCTTTATATCGAGGCCTGATTACAAAGCGTCCTCATGGGTCCGCCCGGCCTCGACCCCAATCCCGGCGAGATCGCGCACCCGGGTTTCCAGCCAGCTGAGGTCGCAATCCTCGATCCCGAGGCTGCGCAGATGCGCCGCGGTGTTATAAAGATAATCCCGGTTCGCCCCGCGCCCGCCCGTCGCGCGGGCAATCACCTGCGCCTGCTCTTCCAGCGTCAGGGCTCCGCAATACTGGATGTGATCGGGGTCCATGACGTAACAAACCGCCTGCACCTGTCGCCCATCCTCCAGCCGGACCCTGTGGATCTGCTCGAGATAGGCCGCCGAGACCAGCTCACGCGCGCGCAGGTCGTCCAGCGTCTGCGCGCAATCTTCCGCGGCGACATGAAAGGCCAGCCCATCACAGGCCGAACCCGGCTTTGGGTCAAGGGCCAGAACAAGGCCCGGGGCAGCAGCCGTGCCGCGATGATGGATCGAGCGCATGCAAAACGACCGGGCAAAGCCGTCAAGCCGCGCGATGTGGCGGGCATCAAAACGAAACTCAGGCTGCCAGATCAACGAGCCATAGCCAAAAACCCACATCCCGCTCTGTTCCATTCCGCTGGCTCCTGTTTGTCGGCGGTGTATAACCGGACCTTGAGGAAAACGAAAGGAATAGCCACATGCGCCGGTTCATGATTTTGGTTCTGCTGGCCGGGGTGCTGTGGGGGGGCTACTGGTTCGTGGGGAAATCCGCGAAATACGCAGCCATGTCCGCTTGGATTTCCGAGCGGCGAGCGGCGGGATGGACCATCAACTATTCCGATTTTCGGGTGGTCGGTTTTCCCAACCGCTTTGACAGCCGCTTTCGCGATCTCGACATCTATGACCCGGTGGCCCGGATTGGCTGGCGCGCGCCGTTGTTCAACATTCTGGCCCTCAGCTATCAGCCGAACCACATCATTGCGGCCTTTGCCCCGGACCAGCACATCACGACAGGCGCCGAGCGCATCCGCGTCAAGAGCAGCCGGATGATGGCCAGTCTGGTCTTTGCCCCCAACACCAAGCTGGCGGTCCAGCGGATCACCTTACGCGCCAAGGACCTGAGCCTGATCAGCAGCAGCGGCTGGACCTCGGGCGCCAAAAGCATCGCCATTTCAACCCGTCAGGGAAATGCGCCGTTTTCGCATGAGGTAGTGTTTGACATCAAGCGGATCAGCCCAACCCACGGCCTGCGCCATAATCTGGACCCCGCCGGCACATTGCCAAAGATTATCGACACGATCTATCTGGACACAGTTCTGGGGTTCAACGCTCCGTGGGACCGCCTTGCAATCGAACAGGGCGCGCCCGAGGTCACGGGGATCGAGATCAGAAAGATGCAGCTTGGCTGGGGAAAACTGGGTCTGGCGGCCCAAGGGCAGTTGCAGGTGTCAAAGGACGGCACCATCAGCGGCCGCATCCGTATCGACATCAGGAACTGGCGCGGGGTGTTGGCGCTGTTTCGCGCCTCCGGCGTTTTTAGCGCCAATCTTGAGGCCTCGATCCGGACCGCATTGGGCCTGATGACAGCGGGCACCAGCAAACCGGATGAGCTGAGCCTACCGCTGACCCTTGCAGACGGCCAAATGTCACTGGGACCGGTGCCCTTGGGACCGGCCCCGCGATTCATCAGAAATTAGGGCCCGTCGGAGGGAAATAGGGCGAGGAATTCTCCCCCCTATCGACAGTAAGGCCCACCACGGTAATGCGCCGTGTCGAAATGGAAATGATCCTGATGATAGCGGTTGGCATCCGGCCCCAGCACCGTGCCAAATGGCCCACAGGCGCTGTCGTGCAGGCGGCGCAACAGCCGTTTTTGTCGCCAGTTATGCCACCCCTCACGCACTGTGATCCGGGTTCCGTCCCGGGTCGTGAAAGCGCCAATATCAATGGCGTGCCCCTTGGCGTGTTCAGACAGCTTTGCGCCGGGGCGGCTGTTGCGGGTGCGACAGGCATAATGGGACAGGATCGTTAGCTTGGCAATACCACCGCCGCGACCGCGGAACATCGGCTTGAGCGAGCGGCCGATCCAGCCTCGCAGGGTGCGAGCGGTCGGGCAATCGAGGATCGACGGCTGGCTGAGGCTGACCCCGTCAATCGAGGTGATCTTGACCGGGTTTTCAATGCGACAGCCAGGCAAGCGGCCCTGAATGGTGGGAATCCGCTGCCCGTGAATCGCCGGATCACCACAGACCGTGCCAGCGGCGAAACTTTGCCGCGGGGCGGGATCGTACTGAAACGGAGCGGCTGGCGGCACCATTGGGGGCGGCAAGCGGCGCAACAATCGCGTCCCGCCGACCCGGCGCTGGCCCAACCCTTGCGGCGCAAACCCGGGGCGTGGGCGTGGGCGCGGGGAAATAAACACCGGCGCGCTGCTGGCAAGGGCAAACCCGGTCGCATCCGCCAAACCCCGCGGGCCAGTGGCAAGCGCATCCTGAGGGGCATCCTGAGGCGCGCCTTTGGGCATCTCGGGCGAGGCCGCTGTCGTGCCACCGGGGAGGGTGTCGGCAGCATCGGGAACAAAGGAGATCACCGGTTCGGACGGGCGCGGGCGCGGGCGGATTTTTGCGCGATAGTGAACGACAATGGTGGGGCGCGAAGGCCCCTCGGGCAGCGGCATGACCCCGATTGAGCCTGCCGGGATGTTGACCGCCCCCTCGGGGATCACGGTGGGTGCAGGAGCAGATGCTGCGGCAGGTGCCGCGTTTGGCGAAACCCTGGGCAAGACGCTCAGGCGCGGCAGCGGTCGGGGCGAAATATATGGCGCGTCCGCCTGAGCGACGCTGGCCAGCACCAGCCAAAACCCCAGCCACAAACCCAGCTCGATAGCCCACTTGAAGCCGGGGCCACCCCGCCGCCAGCGGACCGCGACAATGCGCATTTGTTTACCCTTTTCAGTCGATATCGACGCGCCCAAAATCCGGCGCTCCGGTATCTTGCCCAGCTTCGATGATACCACGCCGGATCGCTCTTGTGCGGGTAAAATAATCAAACAGCTGCTGACCGTCACCACGCCGGATTGCGCGCTGCAAATCAAACAGCTCTTCGGTAAAGCGGCCCAGAATCTCCAGCGTGGCCTCGCGGTTGTTCAGAAACACATCGCGCCACATGGTCGGGTCCGAGGCGGCGATGCGGGTGAAATCCCGAAACCCGGCGGCGGAATAGTTGATGACCTCGCTTTCGGTCACCCGCTTCAGATCGTCGGCCACCCCGACCATCGTATAGGCGATCAGATGCGGCGCATGGCTGGTCACCGCCAGCACCAGATCGTGATGTCCAGCCTCCATTCGGTCAACCTTTGCCCCCATCTTTTCCCAAAGCATACCGAGACGCCGAATGGCGGCCTCGTCAGTGTCGGGAAGTGGTGTCATCAGGCACCAGCGGTTCTGAAACAGGCTGGCAAATCCGGCCTCGGGGCCCGAATGTTCGGTGCCCGCCAACGGGTGGGCAGGGACAAAATGCACGTCCTTGGGCAGATGCGGGCCGATTGCGCGAATGACCGCCCCCTTGACCGAACCGACATCGCTGATCGTTGCCCCGGCCTTCAGATGCGGGGCAACCTCGCGCGCCAGTTGCTCCATCGCGCCGACCGGAACGCAGAACACCACCAGATCGGCATCCTTGACCGCCTCGGCAGCAGTGGAAAAGACCGCGTCCACAAGACCCAGTTCCAGCGCCGTTTTGCGCGTCTTTTCGGTTCGCGCATGGCCACCCATCCAGCCGGCCAGCCCGGCCTCACGCATGGCGCGCGCCATTGACGAGGCAATCAGCCCCAATCCCAGAAACGCGACCTTGTCATAAATCGCTGCCATCACCCCTGCCCTTTCATGAATTCCGTCAAGACCTCGATGACGCTCTGACAGGCAGCCTCGGTGCCAATGGTGATGCGCAGACATTGCGGCAGCTTGTAGCCCTTGACCTTGCGCACGATGATTCGATGCGCGCGCAACGCCGTGTCCGCCGCATCGGCGGTCGCCGCATCCGAGAACCGTGCCAGAATGAAATTGGCATAAGAGCGATCGGACGGAATGCCAATTTCCTTCAGCTCGGCGCGCAACAGCTCTCGCAGCCGGGCGTTCTCGGCCCGACAATGGGCGACATGCTGCTGATCCAGAACCGCGGCGCGGGCCGCCTGCAGCGCCGCCCCCGTCAGGTTGAACGGGCCGCGCAGCCGGTTCAGAACATCGATCACCTGCCGGGCGCCATAGCCCCAGCCGATGCGCAGCCCCCCCAGCCCGTAGATTTTTGAAAACGTCCGCGTCATGAACACGTTTTCATGGCTCTCCACCAGCGACAGCCCTCCGTCATAGCCCTCGGCAAACTCGGTATACGCCCCGTCCAGAACCAGCAGAACATGCGCCGGCAACCCTTTGGCCAGACGGGCAAGGGCAGCCTTTTCCAGCATCGTGCCGGTGGGGTTGGCAGGGTTGGCAATAAACACAAGGCGGGTCCGTGGCGTGCAGGCGGCGAGGATGCGGTCAACATCGACACAGCGGTTCTGCTCGGCCACCTCGACCGGGGTTGCCCCCGCCGCAAGGCAGGAAATCCGGTACATTGAAAAACCGTGCGTGGTGTGGATGACCTCATCCCCCGGCCCGGCATAGGCGTAGCAGAGCCAGGCGATCACCTCATCCGAGCCATCGCCGCAAATGATCCGCGCCGGGTCCAGCCCGTGCACCTCGGCGATTGCCGCGCGCAGTTCGGCGTGGTCCGAGGGCGGATACAGGGCCAACTGATCCGCACAGTCCCGAAACGCGGCGATCGCCCGGGGGCTGGGCCCCAGCGGGTTTTCGTTCGAGGACAGCTTTATGACCGGAGCCGTGCCGGCCAGCGTGCTGTCGCCGCCGACATAAAGGTCGATATCCATGATCCCCGGCTTGGGGGTGATCCTTTGGGCCATGACTGAAATCCCGTTCTTGTCCTGTCCGGGGTTGTAACGGGCCGTAAATTGATTGACCAGCCCGTCGGCGCGCAATGAGGCCCTACCCTTGCAATGCCCGCACCCCGATGGCCCCCTCGCGGGCGTTTCGCAAGGCGCGCGCGGCCGAGTGGCTGCCCGCGGCGGTCGTGTAATAAACGATCCGGTCCATCAGGGCGACGCGGCGGATGTCGCGGCTGTCCTCGACCGCCTGGCTGCCCTCGGTGGTGTTAAAGACCATGTGGATCTCGCCGTTTTTCATCATGTCAACAATATTGGGGCGGCCCTCGTAAACCTTGTTCACACGCTCCAGCGTGACCCCGGCGGCCTCCAGAAAATCCGCGGTGCCGCGGGTCGCGACGATCTGAAAGCCAAGGCTCTGCATGATTTCAGCAGCTTCGACCATCATCGGGGTCTTGTCGCTGTCCTTGACCGAGATAAACAGCTTGCCGCCATCGGGCATCTCCTGACCAGCGCCCAACTGGGCCTTCAGAAAGGCGCGCTCATAGCTGCGGGCCCAGCCCATCACCTCACCGGTCGAGCGCATCTCGGGGCCAAGCAACGTATCGACGCCGGGAAAACGGTTAAAGGGCAGTACCGCCTCCTTAACCGAGAACCACGGGGTATTGGGGTCGGCCAGCGTCAGTGGATCGGCCAAAGGCAGGCTTTCGTCGGCGCGCGGATTGCTTTTATAGGGTGGCCGGGTGGCGAAATGCGACAGAGGCTCACCGGCCATCAGGCGCGCGGCAATGCTGGCAATGGCGCTGTCCGTGGCCTTGGCGACAAAGGGCACGGTGCGGCTGGCGCGCGGGTTGACCTCGAGGATATAGATATCGCCATCCTTGATGGCAAACTGCACGTTCATCAGCCCAACCACGTTCAAACCCAGTGCCAGCGCGCGGGTCTGCTTGTGCAGCTCGGCCACGATTTCGGCACTCAGCGAATAGGGCGGCAGCGAACAGGCGCTATCGCCCGAGTGAACCCCCGCCTCTTCGATATGCTGCATGATACCGGCGACATGGACATTTTCGCCGTCGCACAGCGCATCGACATCGATCTCGATCGCGCCGGTCAGATAGCTGTCAAGCAGCACCGGGCTGTCGCCCGATACAACCACGGCCTCGTTGATATAGCGTTTCAGCTGGGCGTCGTCGCGGATGATCTCCATCGCCCGCCCGCCCAGCACGTAGGAGGGGCGGATCACCAAGGGATAGCCCACGTCCCGGGCGATCTCAAAGGCCTGCTCCGGGGTCGAGGCGATGCCGTTATAGGGCTGTTTCAGGTTCAGATCATGCAGCAGTTGCTGGAAACGCTCGCGATCCTCGGCTAGGTCGATGGCGTCAGGGCTGGTGCCCAGAATCGGGATGCCTGCCTCTTGCAGCGCATCGGCCAGCTTCAACGGGGTCTGGCCGCCAAACTGCACGATCACGCCATGCAGGGTGCCGTTTTCCTGCTCGATGCGCAGGATTTCCATGACGTGTTCAAATGTCAGCGGCTCGAAATACAGTCGGTCCGACGTGTCGTAATCGGTCGAGACCGTTTCCGGGTTGCAGTTGACCATGATGGTTTCATAGCCGACGTCGCTGAGCGCGAAACAGGCGTGGCAGCAGCAATAGTCAAACTCGATCCCCTGCCCGATCCGGTTGGGGCCACCGCCGAGGATCACCACCTTCTTGCGGTCGGTCGGGCGGCTTTCGCATTCGACGTCGCCCAGAACAGGGGCCTCGTAGGTCGAATACATATAGGGCGTCTGGGCCTCGAATTCGGCAGCGCAGGTGTCGATCCTCTTGAAACAGGCGACCACATTCAGGCGCTGGCGGGCCCGGCGGACCTCACCCTCGGTGCGGCCGCTCAGGATTGCCAGACGGGCATCGGTAAAGCCGTAGATTTTCAGGCGGCGCAGGCCCTCCTCGGTCAGCGGCAAGCCGGATTTGCGGATTTCCGCCTCGATCTCGACGATCTCGCGGATGCGCGCGATGAACCATGGATCATAGGCGGTCGCGTGGGCAATATCGGTGTCATTCAACCCTTCGCGCATCGCCTGAGCGATCAGGCGCAGACGATCCGGTGTCGGGGCCGAGATCGCCCGGATCACCGCCGCGCGCCCTGATTGCGGATCCTTGGCGCCGTCAATCGCGATCTCGTCAAACCCGGTCAGGCCGGTTTCAAGGCTGGCCAGCGCCTTTTGCAAACTTTCATGGATGGTGCGGCCGATGGCCATGACCTCGCCGACGGATTTCATTGCCGTGGTCAACGTGGCCTCGGCACCGGGGAATTTTTCAAAGGCAAAGCGCGGAATCTTGGTCACGACATAGTCAATGGTCGGCTCGAAACTGGCCGGGGTCACGCGGGTGATGTCATTGTCCAGTTCATCCAGTGTGTACCCAACCGCCAGCTTGGCCGCAACCTTGGCAATGGGAAAGCCCGTGGCCTTGGAGGCCAGCGCCGAGCTGCGCGACACACGCGGGTTCATCTCGATCACCACCATGCGCCCATCGGCCGGATTAACCGCCCATTGCACATTCGAGCCGCCGGTCTCGACGCCAATCTCGCGCAGGACCGCGATGCTGGCCGTGCGCATCATCTGGTATTCCTTGTCCGTCAGCGTCAGCGCCGGTGCGACGGTCACGCTGTCGCCCGTGTGCACGCCCATCGGGTCAAGGTTCTCGATACTGCAAATGATGATGGCGTTGTCGGCCCGGTCGCGCACGACCTCCATCTCGAACTCTTTCCAGCCCAGCAGGCTTTCGTCGATCAGGATCTGGTTGACCGGGCTGGCATCAAGACCACGCAGGCAGATGCTTTCAAAATCGGCGCGGTTATAGGCCACCCCGCCGCCGGTGCCGCCCATGGTAAACGCCGGGCGGATAATCGCCGGTAGGCCCACCTCCTCAAGCGCGTCAAGCGCCTGTTCAAGGCTCTCGGCAACCGCGGCCCTTGGGTTCTCGATGCCCAGCCGGTTCATTGCCTCGCGAAACAGCTTGCGATCCTCGGCCATTTCGATCGCCTTGCGGTCGGCGCCGATCAACTCGACCCCGTATTTCTGCAGCACCCCAGCATCATCAAGCGCCAGAGCCGTGTTCAGCCCGGTTTGCCCCCCCATCGTCGGGAGCAACGCATCCGGGCGCTCTTTTGCAATAATCTTGGCAACGATATCTGCGGTGATCGGCTCGATGTAGGTGGCATCCGCCAGCCCCGGATCGGTCATGATCGTCGCCGGGTTGGAGTTGACGAGGATGACCCGATAACCCTCTTCCTTCAGCGCCTTGCAGGCCTGCGCACCGGAATAGTCGAACTCACAGGCCTGACCGATAACGATTGGCCCGGCGCCGATGATCATGATGGATTCGATGTCGTCTCTTTTTGGCATGACCGCCCCTCATGCGTCCGCCCGCGAACCCGTCAGAGGGTCGCGCCACGATTCCGCGATTTGCAAATTGTCGTGGTTATAGTCGGCTGGTCGCGCCTTACAAGGTCAATTCGCAGACAAGTGGCGCTTTGGTCAGGGTGGGCCCGGCCGTTCTGGCGAAAAGCCGGGCCCGAGAGGGGCACAGGGTCAACTGGCGGGCGTTTTAACCGTCGCGCGAAAAAACGCCTCGCAAAGCCCCCCTATGACAGGCCACACAATCCGACATCGCCTTGGGTGACCTGTATCTGTTATCATCACCGCCCTGCGTACCGTGATCGACCTTGAACCATGTGAACTCGGTGATTCTGGCCGGGGCAATTGCCGGTGTGATAGAGGCGTTCCCGGCATCTCTTGCACCGCCCCGCGCCCTCTTGGCATCAGCGGCGTGGTGCATGAGATAGGTGGTGATCGCCCGGCGGGTGGGCGCATCCAGATCTGCGTTGGTGCCAAAATGCCGTGCCAGCGTCCGCATGATCCGTTGCCATGAGCGGCGCGGCATCAGCGCCGCCGGATAGGCCATGTGACAGGCCGAACATTCTGCCTTCCACGCGGCGCGATTGATTTTCGCCTGTCTCTCGGCACTGACCGCGCGCGCCGGTGTGGGATGAACAACGCCCAGAACCAGCATTGCCACCAGCACCGTCAGGGCGACCCCCGATTCCTTGAGAACAAGTCGAAGTGGCGTTGTCACGGCTCAATATACCCCTATGGTTGCGAGGTCGTCTGTGCCGCAAGCTGCCCAGCAATGAAATTGGATTTTCGTTTAGGCGGGAAAATCGGCGGCCTCTAAAACCAAAGTTTAGGCATAACCCCCCCATAAACCTGCACAAGACTGTCCGCGATCTGGTGTTACCACGCCGAGGTTGCGCTGGTGCCGCCATCAACCGCCAGAACCGCGCCGGTAATCCATGAGGCAGCGGGCGAGGCCAGAAACAGGACTGCATTGGCGACCTCTTGGGGCAGGCCTGCGCGCCCCAACGGACAGGATTTTTCCCAGCGCGCCAGACCTTCTGGCCAGTCGCGCTTTAGTCCGGCGCGCAGAACAAGGCCCGGCGCCACGGCGTTGATTCGCACCCCCTGCGGGCCGAATTCGCCGGCCATGCCCCGGGTCAGAGCCTCAAGTGCCGCCTTGCTGGCCGCGTAATCGAGATGGCCGGGGGCCGGGGCGCGGGCCTCGATTGACGAGATATTGACAATCGCCCCCCCGCCGTCAGGACATTGGTGCAAAAAGGCGCGCGACAGTTCGGCCACCGCTCCGGCGTTGGTGGCCAGCAGATGGTCGAACCCAACCTCCCCGTCCAGCGCCTGATTGGCCGCCCCGTTCACCAGAATATCGACGCGCCCAAGCGTTGCCTCCACCTGCGAGAACAACCCCGCGGCAAAACCGGACGCGGAAAAATCGGCCTGAAAGGCACAAGCCCGCCCCCCAATGGCGCGGACCTCATCGATCAAGCCGGTCGGATGATGTTTGGCGTAGTGCAGCGCCACCGCCGCGCCTCTTTGGGCAAAACCGCGGGCGATTTCTTGGCCAAGCCCCCCGCTGGCCCCGGTGACAAGAACAGTACGGCCGGAAAATTCCCCGCTATTTTGTGCCGTCATGCCGCCCCCTTTCAAAGCGATCCCGCAGTGATCATGTGCAACAATATCCGCCGGATCCTCTCACCTCCCTGACCGGCATTGGCCAGAACTTCCTCCAGCGTGTCGGGCTGTTGCTCGGGGCCGCCGGTCGCCACGTTGGTGACCGCGGAAAAGCCCAGCGTCGCCATGCCGCAATGGGCCGCGGCGATCACCTCGAGCACTGTCGACATGCCGACCAGATCGCCTCCGGCCAAGCGGAGGAACCGCCGCTCGGCACTGGTCTCGAATTCAGGGCCGTGAACGGCAGCATAAATCCCCTCATGCAAGGGTGTACCAAGGGTTTCGGCGGCCTGACGCGCCGCCTGTCGCAGCCCCCGATCATAGACGTTCGACATATCGGGAAACCTGACTCCCAGCCGGTCGTCATTCGGCCCTTTCAGCGGGTGCCGGTTGATGAAATTCAGATGATCCGCAATCAGGACCGCATCGCCGACGCGATAGTCGGAGTTCAGCGCACCGGCAGCATTGGTGACGACCAACCGCGCTGCCCCGAGGGCGCGCAGTATATAGACCGGCAGCACGATGTCCTCATCGGACCAACCCTCATAAAGGTGAAAGCGGCCGCTTTGGGCCACCACCGCGCGCTCGTTCAACTGCCCCAATATCAGCTCGCCCTTGTGCGAGGGCGCGGTCGAGCGGGGAAAGCCGGCGATCTCGGCATATGAGATACGCGCCCCCACCGCAATGTCGTCAAGGATCGGCCCGAGGCCAGTTCCCGCGACCAGCGCCAAGGATGGTGAAAACCGATGCGCAAAATCCGAACTGTCCCGGATCGACGCCACCGCCGCCATGACGCGGTCCTGAAACCCGGGCCTCATGGGCGGGCCTCCAATGCCGCGGTAATCTGCCCTTGCAAGGCACGGGCGGCAGCGGTCAGGGCGGGCAGGTCGCTCGTCAGCAAACGGTGATCTCCGACCACCCGACGCCCAGCCACATAAACATCCCGGACGTCTCCGCGACCGGCAGAAAAGACAAGATGGGTGATTGGATCGAACATCGGGCTGGCGTGGGGCCCGTCAATGTCCAGCAGGATGAAATCGGCGCGCTTTCCCGCCTCAAGCGAGCCCAAACGCCCCTCGGCCCCCAGCGCGCGCGCGCCGTTCAGCGTCGCCATATGCAACGCCTCGCGGGTTGAGACCACAGCGGCATCCTCGCTTGCGCCCTTGTGGATGGTGGCGGCAAGGCGCATCGCCAGCCACATATCCATGTCATTGCCGCTGATCGGCCCATCGGTGCCAAGCGTCAGATTGATGCCGCGCGCCTGCATCGCGGCAACCGGCGCAAAGCCCGAGCCCAGCTTGAGGTTGGACAGGGGATTATGGGCGACATGGGTTCCGGTCTCGGCCAAAAGGTCCATCTCGGCATCATCAACATGAACGCAATGGGCCAGTACGCTGTAGGGTGATAGAACGCCAAGTGCCGAAAGGTGGCGGATGACGCTGGTGCCGTATCGCTCGGCAATGGTCTGCTGCTCGACCCGGGTTTCGGCGGCGTGAATGGAAAAGAACCCGCCGTGGCGTCGGCTTTGGGCAAAGGCAGTACGAATTCCTTCGGGGCCGACGGTATAGGCGCCGTGGGGCAGCGTGCCGACAAAGGCAAGCCCGACGTCGCCATAAGCCTGAAACAGCGCCTCGGCATCGGCCTCGCGCCGCTGCGCACCATAGCCGTCCATCCCCGGCGGATCGAAATATATCCCGCCCGAGGCCAGGCAAATCCCAATATCGCGCGCCGCGGCAAAACTCTGATCGGCGTGCCAGAACATATCCATCACGCTGGTCGTGCCACCAAGCAGCAACTCGGCAAAGCCGAGGCTTGCACCAATCCGGCAGTTTTCGGCGGAACCAAGGATCGCCCCCTCCGCGGTCCAGACGGTTTGCAGCCACGCCTCGAGCGGCAGGTTTTCAACGAGGCCGCGAAACAGGCTGTCACCGCAATGGGCATGCATGTTGATCAGCCCCGGCATCAGGATCCGCCCCTCGGCGTCCTGCCGCGCAGCTCCGCTCAGAAAGGTCGCGGGCAACGCCTCCTGCGGGCCGATCCAGACGATATCTGTCCCTGCAACCACCATCGCACCCTTGGCAAAAACGGTATGATCACAATCGCAGGTGACGATCAGGGCATTCTCGATGATCTGATGTGGTTTTGGTGTCATCCTTGATCCTTAGCCGGGTTACGGTGGTTGCGATAGGCCAGCGCCAACACTCCGAGCGCCAGCAGGTAAGGCAGGGCATCGGTGAATTGTTGCGGCATTCCAAGCCCCTGAATACGAAACCCCAGCGCGTCGATAAAGCCGAAAACGACCGCGGTCAGCAACACCAGCCACATGCGCGCATTGCACATCAAAACGATGACAACCGCAATCCAGCCACGCCCCGAACTCATCCCCTCGGTGAAAAGTGTAACGTTCGAGATCGACAGCTGCGCCCCGGCCAGACCGCACAGAAGGCCGCAGATCACCAGCGCCTCGGTGCGAATGACGCGGGCGTTGACCCCCGCCGCGGCCAAGGCAACCGGGTTCTCGCCGGCCGCGCGCAACCGCAGCCCAAAACTGTGCCTGGCCAGTAGCGCTGCCAGCAGCGGCACCAGAAAAAGCGCCAGCCAGACCAGCAGGGACTGCGCGGCAAAGGCGCCGCCGATCACTGGAATATCCCGTAGCCCCGGCAGGCCAAACTGGGGCAGGGCAATGATCCGCGGGCTGTCAAAACTGCCGCGCGCACCGAAAACCGCTCGCAATAGATAGGCCGAACCGCCAAGGGCAAGGATATTGAGGCCGATGCTGACCACGATATCGTCGCCCCCCCGCCAGACTGAAAACCACGCAAACAGCAGCGCCCCGCCAAGACCGGCTGCCGCGCCAAACAACAGCCCCGTTTCCCAGGACTGGAACGCATAGGAACCCGCCATCGCAGCAAAGGCACCGATCAGCATCAGGCCCTCAAGGGCAATGTTGAAAACCCCTGCCCTCTGGCACAGAGATCCCCCCAAGGCGGCCAGCAAGATCGGGGTGAAAAACCGTGGCAGTGACTGAAACAGGGCCGGATCCAGAAACACGCTCATGCGCCCTCTCCCGTCGTATTCTGCAAAAACCGTTGCCCGCCCGCGGCCAGAAACAGGATAATAACCCCCTGCACCACCTGTGCCATTTCGCGCGGGATTCCAGCGGAATGTTCCAGCCCCGCCGCACCGGTCTGAAGGGCGGCAAATAGAAATGCCGCGGGCAGCACCCACAGCGGATTGACCCGCGCCAGAAGGACGGCCACCACCCCGGTCCAGGCGTAAAGCGGGATCACCAGCATCCCGTCGACATAGCGGTGGGCGATGCCAAACACCGCGACAAACCCCACCGCTCCGGCAATCGCGCCACTGCCGAACAGGATCTGGAAATACATTCGTGTCACCGGGAAACCACTGGCCCGGGCAAACTCGGGGCTGATCCCCTGCATCCGCGCGCGATACCCGAAAACCCGCGACCGGTCGACAACAATAATGGCAATGCCAAAGGCAGCCATCAACAGCACCCCATAATCGAGGATCGTGCCGCTAAAACGCGGCAGATAGGCGCCATGCGCAATGCGGTGGCTCTGGGCGATACCGCTGTTGACGTCGCGCAAGGGGTGAGAGACCAGATAGGAGGCGATAAAACTTGCCGGATAATTTAGCAACAGCGAGCCGACCAGCAGCGGCACCGACAGGACGCGCTCAAAAAATCCGGCGAGCAACGCCCACAACCCTCCGGCCAGCATCGCCGCTAGCAGCGACACGACCCCGACCAGAACCCCCGGGCCGGGCAGATATATCCCCACCAGTGCCGCCACCAGACCGCCGATCACCAACTGCCCCTCGCCGCCGATATTGATCAGGCCGGCACGAAACGACAAAAACACCGACAGCGCCATGCCGCCGATCAGACTGGTGCGCGACAGGGTTGAAAAAAAGTTGAAATGACCGCGCCCACCTGCCGCCCCGTCCAGAAAGGCCAGAACCATCTGCCAGAGGGACGGGAACAGCACCAGTGAGACCAAGACCGCCCCCGTCAGGGCCAGCGGCCAGAACAGACGGTGTCGGAACAAGGTCATGCCGCCCCTCCGATCTTGCCCGCCATGGCCGCGCCGATCCGATAGGCATCCAGTTCGGCACGAGGAAAAATCCCGTTCATGCGTCCGTCATAGAGAACCCCCACCCGGTCGCTGAGCGCGAACAGCTCTTCCAGATCGCTTGAGACCAACAGGACCGCCGCCCCCCGGGTCGCCGCCGCCAACAGGCGTTGGTGAATAAAGGCCATCGCACCGACATCCACCCCCCATGAGGGGTTTTCCGCGATCACAAGGCTGGGCTCTGCCGCCAGTTCCCGCCCGACGATGATTTTCTGCTTGTTGCCCCCCGACAGGTCGCTGACCCGCTGCATCGGGCCGCTTGCAGCCACGTCGTAATCGCGGATGACTTCGGCACCGCTCTGGCGCGCGGCGCGCATCCGCAGCCAGCCGCGCCGGGAGAATGCCCGGCTGCCCTCGCGCCCGGCAATGGTGTTTTCATAAATCCGGGCCGCATCCGCCAGACCAACGCGCATCCTGTCCTCGGCCAGATAGGCCAGCCCCATCCTGCGCCGGGCTCCGACATCGAGACTGGTGATTTCCACCCCGCCCAGCGTAATCTGTCCGGCACTCAGCGGCACCAGCCCCACCAGCGCCTCGACCAATGGTTTCTGACCATTCCCCGCAACCCCGGCAATGCCAAAGACCTCGCCCTCGCGCAGGCTGAGCGACAGGTTTTCCAACGCCAGTGGCCCCTCGGGGCGCGCCACCGACACCCCCCGGACCTCAAGGGCAATGCCGGCTTTGCGGCTGTCCGTTTTCGGGGGCGAAGCAATCTCGCGCCCGATCATCGCGCGCGAGATCTGATCTCGGGAGGTCGCGCGCGTCGGTGTTTCCTCAATCTTCCGGCCCGCGCGCATGATCATCACCCGATCCGAGACCTCCATCACTTCGTCCAGCTTATGGGTGATTATGACCACCGCGCGCCCGTCGTCGCGCAAGCGCCCGAGCATCTGGAACAACCGATCTTTTTCGTGCGGGGTCAAAACCGCCGTTGGCTCGTCCAGAATGATCAGGCGCGCGGCGCGAAACAGCATTTTCATGATTTCGACCTGCTGGCGCGCATGAACCGGCAGCTTTCCGACCGGCTGATCCAGAGACAGTGAAAAGTCGAACTGTTGCATCAGCTCCTGCACCTCGGCGCGCCGCGCCCGATAATCCACAAGGCCGGATCGCGTCGCTTTCTCGGCCCCCACCAGAATGTTTTCCAGCACGCTGAGGCCGGGAAACAGCATGAAATGCTGATGCACCATGCCAAGGCCTGCCTTGATGGCGTCGCGGGACGAACGAAACGAGACCTTGTGACCGGCGACCTCGACATGGCCGGAATCCGGCGCCAGCATCCCGAAAAGGATATTCATCAGGGTCGATTTTCCGGCCCCGTTTTCCCCGACGATAGCCAGAATTTCACCAGCAAAGAAATCGACCGATACGGCATCAACCGCCTTCAGCGGTCCAAACGCGCGGCTGACGTCAACAAGGCGGCCCAAAGCCGCCTTGTTGAAAGGTCTCTGCGGATGCGGATCAGGCATCAAGGTAAACCGCTTTTTTGCTGCTCTTTCGCGTGCATTATTTGGCAAACATCGGATCGGCAATCTTCAGCTTGCCCGAAATGATGTCATCGGCCACCGCACGCACCTTGGCAACGACCTTGGGTTCCTTGGCGACCAGACACTGGCTGGCGGCCAGAATCTTGTTCGAACTGACCGAGAGCGACCCCATGCCTCCCTCTTTCAGACCATAAGAGACGATCGGCGCGCCCTTGCCCGACAGGATTGAGCCGATGGATTTCACGATTACCGTATCCACATGTTTCAATGTGTTGTCATAGATGCTGCCCGGCGCGCTGGGGCAATGGTTGACGTCAACCGACAGAACCTTGTAGCCGGCCTGCTTGGCGCCTTCAAAAATGCCAAAGTCCCCACCGGCGGTGACCGCAAAGATCACATCGGCCCCGGCGGCATGGAGGGCCAGCGCCTGCTCTTTAGCGCGCACCGGATCGGCAAACGGGTTTGCACCACCGACCCATCGCACATCGACCTCGACCTTGGGATTGACGCTTTTCGCACCCATCGCAAAGCCGTCAGTATAACGGTGCAGAAACGGGATATCGAGCGCGCTGACGGCACCGATCTTGCCGGTTTTGGTGTTCATTCCGGCGATGACACCCATCAGGTAGGATGGCTCATACTCACGGAAAACCGCGCAACTGACATTGGCCGGACGGTCCTTGAAAATGCACTGGTCCACGATCAGGAATTTCGTGTTTGGTGCGGTCGGCGCGACATCCATCAGAATATCGTTGAACTCAAACCCCAGCACAACAACGACGTCCGCCCCCTCGTTCACGGCGGCGTTGACATTTTCAAGGCGCGACTGGGGTGAGTCGCTTTCGAATGTCTTGACCTCGGCGCCGTATTTCTTGCCCGCCGCCTCGATTCCGGTCTTGCCCATTTTCAGGAACGCATTGACGCCGATTGCATCGGGCGAAACAAAGATGAACTTGAGAGGCTTGGCCGCATGGACCGCTCCGGCCAGCGAGATCGAGACAGCAGCCGCCGCCAAAAGGCCCAGCGCGTGTTTGCATTTCGTTAAAATATTCATGTGATCACCCTGTTGATTACTGGTGGTTTGTCACAGCCGCAGCCACAGACACGGCCCCGCCGCACCACCCGACTGCTGCCGGTCCGGCTGTTGTTCCCGGACGGTTTATTGCGTTTGACAATAGTCAAGGCTCTTGTATTTTGTCAAGCTGCACCGCCGCTTTCTGTCGGCCGCAGTCGCAACGAGAAAGAGAGCATCGATGCTGACACCGATCAAAGCCCGCAAACCGACCGAGTTCTATACGCGTGAGCGGTGCTATATCACCGAAATCCTGAACCATGCCGACAGCCCGCATATGTCGCTGGCGCGATGTCGGGTGGCCCCGGGCGTAACCACCGAATTGCACCGCCTGATCGGCACGACCGAGGTCTATATCATCAAGAGCGGCACCGGCGAGATGAACGATGGCTCAAACAAATGGCTGGCCGTCGGCGCGGGCGACAGCGTTGTGATCCCGCCGGGCAGTTGGCAGCGCATCCGCGCCACCGGCTCTGATGAGCTGATCTTTGAGGTGATCTGCACACCGCGATTCCAGCCGCCCTGTTATGAGGGCGGCGACCCTGATCAGGCTTAGCGCCCCATCAGGCCCGGCAGAACCGTGACGATCGCCGGGAAAACGGTGATGATGACAACGCCAAGTAAAAGCAGCATGAAAAACGGCAGGGCATGGGCGGCGATCCTGAGGATATTGATGCCAGTCAGCCCCTGAATAACGAAAAGGTTAAAACCGACCGGCGGGGTGATTTGCGCCATCTCGACCACCAGTACAAGGTAAATTCCGAACCAGAGCGGATCGATCCCCTCGGCCTGCACCATCGGCAGGATGATCGAGGTGGTCAAAACCACCACCGAAATCCCGTCAAGAAAACAGCCCAGAACGATAAAGAAAACCGTCAGCGCGGCCAGCAATTCAAACGGGCTGAGGTTGAATGTCCCGATCCACGCCGCCAGATTGCGCGGGATGCCGGTGAAGCCCATGGCGATCGTCAAAAATGCCGCCGCCAGCAGGATGAACGAGATCATGACCGAGGTGCGTGTGGCCGACATCAGCGCCTCGCGGGCCTTTTGCCAGCCAAAACTACCCGACGAGGCGGCCAGAATGGTTGACAGCAAAACCCCCAGCGCGGCGGCATCAGTAGGCGAGGCAACGCCGGTATAGATTGAGCCGATCACCCCCGCGATCAGCAAAATAACCGGGATCAGGCGCCTTGAGGCGGCCAGTTTCTCGCCAAGGCTGGGGCGGGCATCCTCATGCGGGATAAGGCCGGGATTGATCATCGCGCGCGCCATGACATAGCCCGCAAACAGCGTCACCAGCATTAGCCCCGGCAAAATCCCCGCGATAAACAGGCGGGCGATGGATTGTTCGGTCGCAACCCCGTAAACGATCAGGATGATCGAAGGCGGGATCAACAGGCCCAGCGTGGCCGACCCCGCAAGCGTGCCGATAATCAACGACTCGGGGTATTTGCGGCGCGTCAGTTCCGGCACCGACATCCGCCCGATGGTGGCCGCCGTTGCGGCTGAGGACCCGGACACAGCAGCAAAGATCGCACAGCCCAGAATATTCACATGCAACAGACGCCCCGGCGCGCGGCCCAGCCACGGCGCAAGGCCGGAAAACATATCCTCGGACAAGCGCGAGCGCAGCAAAATCTCGCCCATCAGGATAAACAGCGGCAGCGCCGCCAGCGGCCACGAATGGCTATGCCCCCATAACGTCGTCGCCAGAACCAGCCCGACAGGCGCTGGCGAAAACGCGACAATCGCAACAAAGGCCACAATCAGCAGCGACACCGCCACCCACATGCCTGCAGCGAGCAACACCAAAAGCAGCCCGAGGAGGGTGGCAAAAACCATCGGATCGCTCATTCCACGCCGCCCTCGTCAACCAAAACCGGCGCGCCCTTGCGCCAGGTCTCTAGCGCGGTATCCAGAAACGCCAGCGCCAACAGGCCCAGCCCCGCGACCATAAAAATCTGCGGCACCCACAGTGGAATGGCAATGATGCCCGGCGATTTGTCGCCAAAACGCCAACTCTGACCCAGCAGCGACGCGGCAAACCACGTGGCATAGCCCGACATGACGCCTCCGCCCACAAGGGTCAGCACCTCAAGCCACAGGCGTGGACGCGGCGCCAGCAGTTGCACCACCAGATTGACACGGATATGGGCGCCGTGACGCAGGGTATAGGCCAGCCCCAGAAAACTGGCCGCGGCCAGAAAAAAACCGGCGAAATCGGCGTAAGACGGGATCGTATAGGCCAGCGACGGGCCGCCAAGACGCGCAAGGATATTCAGCAGGATCTGGGCCGAGACGACAAGGCATATCAGCACGATAAAAAACGCCGCAAGCCCCCCCGCAAGGGCATAGAGCCGGTCAAGAAATACGCGCATCAAGCCCCCCGATCAGGCCGCCCCCGTCATCGGGAGCGACCAGTTTTATCCGTTACACCACCGCCGCCGTTTTCAACAGTTTTCGGCGACGGATATGGCGCCTCAGCCGCCCTGATAGGCCTTGAGGATCGCCAGCGCATCGGGGCTGGCCTTGGATTTCCAGTTGCCCAGCATCGTCGCGCCGATCTTTTTCAGACCCGACATCAGTTCTGCTGAGGGCTGAACGATTTTCATGCCGTGATCCGCCATCACCTTGGTTTTCGCCGCGGCCTCGGCCTTGGACATATCCCAGCCGCGCTTTTCGGCCGTGGCAGCGGCATCCAGCACTGCCTTTTGCACGTTTGCCGGCAGCGCATCAAAGGCCGCCTTGTTCACCACCACGATGTTTTTCGGCACCCAGGCGTTGATCGGGGTGTAATAATTAACGAAATCCCACGCCTTTGAGTTGGCCCCTGTCGAGGGCGAGGTAATCATCGCCTGCACCTGTCCGGTGGCAAATGCCTGCGGGATATTCGGCGCCTCGATCTGCACGGGCGAGGCCTTGGCAAGGGTCGCAAATTCCTCAAGCGCGGCGTTGTAGGCGCGAAAACGCAGGCCTGCAAGATCGGCCACGGTCTTGACCTCACCCTTGGTGTAAAGGCCCTGCGCCGGCCACGGCACGGAAAACAGCGGCATCAGCCCCTGTTTGGCCAACAGCTTGGTCACGACCGGCTTTTGCGCCGCCCAAAGACGCGCCGCATCGCCATAAGAGGTGGCAACAAACGGCTGGCTGTCAATGCCAAAGGCCGCATCCTCGTTCGAGAGGCGTGACAGGAAAAACTCACCGATCTGCACCTGACCCGAGCGCACGGCGTTCTTGATTTCGGCATGTGGAAACAGCGATCCGGCCGAATGAACGGTGATGTTCAGCGCGCCATTGGTCGCCGCCTTCACGTCCTTGGCGAAATGGTGGATATTGATCGTGTGGAACGTCGTGTCGCCATATGGCGTGGGCATGTTCCATTCGGTTGCGACAGCCGGACTGGCCAACCCGAGAGCGACGGCAAAGGCCGCGGCATGTTTCATCATCATCTTTTTTTCTCCCAGTTGAAACCCCCCGGAGGAGCAGCAGTGGGCGCCACAGCGCGAACTTCTGCAGGGCGGAGGCGACATTCATGTCGGGGCGAAGAATGGCAGAGGTCCGTCATCCATTGCAAGAGGTTTTGCCCGACCACTCCTCTGGTTGCGCGCGCTGCTTTGGTGTTTGTCCGGCCGCTCCCTGCCCCCGGGGGAGCTGCGCCGTGGCTCCGGCATCATGTAGGGCACCCATAGCCAACAGGGAACACCCGTCGCGCGCGGCAAAACGGGCCGCAGCCATTTTCAGCCCTGCAGCCCGCTTCAACCCGTTGGATTTGCGTGTTTTATATGCGAAAAACCGGGTCGTGGCCTTTCGCAACACGCGTTAACGTGCACTCAACGCCTTGCCAATCACCGAGACCAGACGCAAGGCGTCCTGCGTCCCCGGATCGTTGACCAGACGCAACGCGCCGCCAAGGCCGCCCTTTGCAGGGGTTTCGCGTACCGCCTCATGCGCCTCGGCCAAGGCCCCCAGAAGGGTCGCAAGCGTATCGCCGATATCCGGGCGCTCGATCAGGCGGATCAGGTTCAAAAAGCCGTCCGAACGCGTCAGCCGGTCAATCAGGATCATGCCCTCGCTGGCCACCCGAGCCAGTCGCGTGACCATATCGTCGGTCAACGCATCCTGCGCCGAGCCCACCAGCCGCGCCATCTCGACCAAGCGGTCAAGATCGCCGTTCTCAACCAGTGCCGAAATCGCCGGCAGCGCGCGGGCAACGCCTGAGCGGTTGGCCTTATCCAAAAGGTCCATGCCGCCAGCCGCCGTCCCCGCCAGTCGCGTGACCATATCGTCGGTCAACGCATCCTGCGCCGAACCGATCAGCCGCGCCATCTCGACCAAGCGGTCAAGATCGCCGTTCTCAACCAGTGCCGAAATCGCCGGCAGCGCGCGGGCAACACCCGAGCGGTTGGCCTTATCCAAAAGGTCCATGCCGCCAGCCGCCGTCCCCGCCAGTCGCGTGACCATGTCGTCGGTCAACGCATCCTGCGCCGAGCCCACCAGCCGCGCCATCTCGACCAAGCGGTCAAGATCGCCGTTCTCAACCAGTGCCGAAATCGCCGGCAGCGCGCGGGCAACACCTGAGCGGTTGGCCTTGTCCAAAAGGTCCATGCCGCCAGCCGCCGTCCCCGCTAGTCGCGTGACCATATCGTCGGTCAACGCATCCTGCGCCGAACCGATCAGCCGGGCCAGATGCACTAGGTTATCGAGATCGCCGTTTTCGACCAGCTCATCCACCAGCGCCTCAGCCCGCGACCGGGGACCGTCCCCGGGAGAAGTCTTTGCTGTGTTTGCCATGACCAGACTCCTCAGAGAAGTCCGCGTGCGGACGCCCAGTAAAGTTGGTTATAGGCCATCTTGAACCAGTGAACAGCCTTGTTCGGCGCTTTTGGATTGGGCGGGTTGTTATAATCGAACATGGCGTAGGTCGCCCGTTCCTTGCCCGCTTCGATAAAGCAGAACACCTTGCCGTCATAGTCGCGAACGGAGGTGCCGAACTTGATCAGCGCCGCCAGATTCTCGGCCACGGCCTCGGCCTCGAAATGCGCGGTTGAGCCAGCTTTCGAGATCGGCAGGTTGGTGGTGTCGCCGACGATATAGACGTTGTCGCGACCATCCATTTTGAGGCTGTGCCGGTCGGTCGGAATAAAGCCGTTGCCGCCGAGATTGTTGTCCTCGATCACCTGCATGCCCCGATGCGGCGGCACCGCAATCAGCAGATCGGCATCGACGGTTTCGCCCTCTTCGGAATGAACGATCTTGTTGCCGTCCACCTCTTTCATGTTGAAAAGTGTGGTGGTGTTGATGCCAAGGCGCGCAAATTCGCCGGTTGCCCATTCGGCTACCGGGGCCAGCGCGTGAATCCGGCCGATGGGGTAGGTGTACTGGAACTGCACCTTGTCGGCGATGCCCTTTTCCTTGAAATAGTCATGCAGAACAAAGGTCACCTCAAGCGGGATCATCGGGCATTTGTGGGGCACTCCAACGACGATACCAACCGTGCCGCCCTTGAAGTCGCGCACCTGGCGCAGCATTTCCAGCGCCGCCGCTTCAGTATAGCAGTTGACCGAATTTTCGGCCAGCCCGGGGATGGTTTCAGGTGCCGCGCGCGAACCGGTGGCGATCACCAACTGGTCGTAGCTGTGGGTCTTGCCCGATTTGGTGACGACCTGATTGTTGTCCAGATCAAAGGTCACGACCGGATCAACGTGGAATTCGACCTCGGGTTCGAGCAGGCTGCGCTGGTCGCGATAGAGCTCATCGGGCGCCATGCGACCGATTGAGGTATAAAGCAGCCCGGGCTGATACATATGCTGGTCCGAGGCCGACAACATCGTGACCTGAGCCTTGCCCGAGCGCAGCTCGCTCTCTAGGCGCCGGGCCAGATTGTTGGCCACGATCGTGCCCCCCATGCCTCCGCCAACGATCAAAATCTTCATCTTGCAATCCTCCTAGTTTCCCTGTTGCGCCGTGTCATTGCGATAGTGTTGGGCGACCGTGTTCGGGTGCTAAACCTCTTTTCTGGCCGTCTTTGCGCTGCATTTTGATATCCGGCGCCGCGCAGCGCGACGACGCCGGCCCGGATGTAACCCCCCGGGGTGATCCACGGAACTGCTCCCTGGACCCGATACTTATCGCGCTATTTCGCCTTGCGCACGATGATGTGCCAGACATCACCCTCCTGCGTGGTTTCAACCATGTCGTGCCCAACCTTGTTGATCCATTCCGGCACATCGTTGACCGAGCCCTCGTCGGTCGACAAAATCTCCAGCTCATCGCCGATCTCAGCCTGTTTCATGGCGGCGATCAGCTCCATCAGCGGCCCCGGACAATAGGTTCCGCGGGCGTCAATTATCTTGCGTTCTGACATGATGTTCCCTTTGCTCAGAAGCTCCAGCACTGGCCGCCCTCGGCCTCGCTGAGAAATTTCGTCAATCCCATCGGCTCGGTCACGAAGGGTTGCAGCGCATCTTTGCCGATCTCCATCACGTCCATCGCCATCGAGCAGGCGTAGATGCGGGCGTCCCCCAAATCCACAGCGCTTTCGAACAGGTCCAGATAGGGGGGCATGTTCTTGCCCTCCATCAATTCCCCAAACGCGCCCTCGTTGGTCGGCGCCGGCGCATTTTCGCGCAGGAACAACGGCAATGCGTTCATGGACAGGAAAACGGTAACATCAAAACCGCTAACCGCGGCCACCGACGCCGCCATCGCGGCGAACTGCACCTTTTCGCGGCTACCCGAAAGCACCGTGATACTGATTTTTGACAATTCTGTCTCTCCCCTTGGTATCCGCTCCTGTTTGCCGGAGTCGGGCCATTGATCGTTTTATCGTCACCCCGCGACGCACTGGACGGGGAGCATCGTGGCCATTCCCGACGCAAAACCGCCGATCCGGGAATTGCCGGCCCACAAGACCCCGCCGCGCCGGGAAATCCTCCCTTTGCGAGCGCGCAGTCGAGATTTCTCTTCTGTGCTGCTGAAATGCTTGCTATCATGAAATGAGACAAATGTCCACAACTTGGTGCGTCATAATATGAGAATACTGCTCACGGGGTAATACACCATGCATTTTGAACGGCTTATTGCCCTGCTCGAACTGATCGCTGCGGCTGGCCGGCCGGTCAGCGTGGCCGAGTTGCAACGGGCAACGAACCTGCCGCGGCCGACCTGTTACCGGCTGCTGCAGACGCTGGCGCAGCACCGGCTGATCGCCGCGCCGAACAATGACGGGCGTTACCTGATTGCCGAGCGGCTGATCCGCATTGCCCTGCTGGGGACGTCGGATTCCGATATCTGCCAGGCGGTCGCGCCGGTTCTGCGCAAGGCGGCGGCACAGCTGGGTGATACGGTGTTTCTGTCGCGTCTGCGCGGTGGCGAGGTCGAGATCATCCACGCGGAAATTCCCGACGATCCGACGCGGCCCTATATCCACCCCGGCCTTGGCCGACGACCACTGCACGCCTGTTCCTGCGCCAAGGCCATCGCCGCCTTTGCCGAACCCGCCTTTCAGCAGCAGCTGCTCAATGACGATCTGGCCCGCTTTACCGAGCACACGAAAACCAGCCCCGCGGACATCCGCGCCGAGCTGGATGCCGTCGTTCAACGCGGCTTTGCCGAGTGCAATCAGGAAATCGAGACCGGCATTGCCAGTGTCGCGGCCCCTGTGCGTCTGGGCAATGTAGGGGTGACCTTTTCGGTTGGCGCAACGGGATCGGCGCGCAAGTTTTCGACCCGTTACCGCGAAAAACTGGGCGAAAAACTGACCCGCATGGCAGATGAGGTCAGTGGCGCGATCCAGCTTTGCAACCTGACCCGCGGGGAATGACCGCGCAGGAGGAACAGCCCGCCGAACCATCGCGCACATTACTGCAGGTCAACCCAGACCAGATGATGCCGTGTCCCCCCCTTTGCCGCGGCCCTGACCAGCCGCGCCGCCTTGCGGCCGGGAGGCGGCCAAAAGACGCCGGCGGCAACAACTTTCAGATCCGCCGAGGGCAGCACGTAATCGACACGCATGTTCCCCGGTCCCTTGCGCTCATCCCAATCCACCGTATCAAGACCGGCAGGGGTCCGGTGGGTGAGATTTGCTCCACCCTGTCGTCGGACGGCCAGAATCGCCCCCGTGCTGGAGGGCGCGGGATCCTGCAAGACGCGGCTGGACAAAAGCCCTTGAATCGCATCCTTGCGCCCGGCCCCGTCCAGAGGATCTATGTTCAGATCGCCCGCAACCACGAACGGCGGTAAAACCCCACCCTGACCGATCAGGCGCGACCAGAATGCCACCTCGTCATGGTTACGCCGCCCGTTCCGATCCTCGGCCCCGTCAAAAACCGGCGGGGTCGGATGCGAGATCAAAAGGTGCAATAGACGTCCCGGCCCGAGTCGCACCGGGACCACCCAGTGATTGGTCGAGGACAGGCGCTGGATTTTCCACGCCTGCCGCGACGGGAATATCCGCCCAAGGGCGTCGCGGGGTTTGAGGGCGCCGGGAAAATCACGCCAGAGCCCCGCCGTGTAATCCTGAACCTCAGAGGCGATGATCGGCAGGCGGGACAGCACCGCCATCCCCCCAGCACCAAAAAATCGTCCATACCCTTGCGCATCCCCCGGACCATCGGTTTTGCCGTCGCCATCCAGATCGACGCCGCTGCGCAGCCCGGAATTCGGTGCCCGACTGAATATATAAGGATAGGCGACGCCACGTTTTTTCAACGCCCGCCCAAAGGCCCCAAGCGCCGCCTGATCGGCATCATAGTCAAAGCCGCTTAGAACCAGAATATCGGGCCTGACACGGGTGATGATCTGCAGAACCGCGCCAATCTGCCGATCCTTGCCGGCGCGAATGTCGCGCAACAGCACCCCGGGCCCCCGTCGGGTCAGCGATACATTGTAGCTGGCCACCCGCACCACACCGGCGCTGGCCGCGACAAGCAGCAGCAGCCAGATCAGGCTGGCGCAAAATCCGATACAGCAGGCGCGTGCAGGCGATCCCGCTTTTGCCGGATAAGGCGCGCAATCTTGCCCATGGCGATCCCGCGCATGAACAAACTTGCCGGAAGAAATGACCATACTGCCATCGTCCAGATCAGGGTTTGGCTGCTCTGAATGGAGGCGAAATCGTAGTAGGCCGACGACACCTCCGCAACCAGTGGCATCAAGAATGGCAGGGTAAACCCAAAGATTACGTTAACGCGAGCATCTCGAGTCAGGCGGGCCTCGACATCAAAGCTGCTGGCCGGATCGAATGTCGGCAGATTTACCCAAATATTGAATGAGCCACGCCCCAGAGGCCATGACAGAACCCGCATCGATATTGCGAAAACCGCGAGCGAAATCAGTGAGATCACATAGCTGAGCCCGGCGGCCGAGCGGATCAGTTCGGTATTCGCGGTACTTCCGTCATTGGTCAGTAGCGTGGTCAGAATCCGTACCGGGCTGAACGGAAAATCCATCGCCTTCCCGATCAACAGACCAATCTGGCGAATCACGCGGGCCTGCTCTCCGCCGCTGCCATCGCTGCGGAACATCAAGGCCAGAAAGATCACGGTCAGAAACAGCGACACGAAACGGATGCGGTTAAAGGGCGGCGCAAAGCGGAACTCGATCAGGCCCGGATGTGTCGAGCCGTATTCAAACATTGTCAGAGCCGCCCCCACCAGCGCAAACACCATGGAGAGATCCTTGGTGCCTGACCCGATTCCCGGAAGCACCAGCGATGGCGTTGCGATCAACAACGCAACCAGAATAGCCCGAATAGCCGCTCCAAATAGCCGAGACGCCATTTTGCCCACCTTCACTGCGGCCGACTCCGATACATTGCCGAAACCTGTGTCCGCATGATCCCCGCTGCGTGCCGGGGTGCCTCATTTTCGCCGCAATCTTGCCTTGTTTTGGACAAATCCGTCAACCCCTTGAGGAATCACGCGGATTTTTTGCCGCTTTTTGCCAAAAATCTGTTTCCCGTTTGCATCATATCAAAAAGGGCCGCGCCCGCTGGCCCGGTCGAGCAGGGCAAACGGGGCGTCATCACAGGAGGGGCACCAAACATACACGAGAGAGCCGCCCCCGGAGCAAACCCCGCGGGCGGAAGGCCGCCTTAAACCCAGGGCATTCTGGCCTGATACGCCTGCTCGAACGTTTCGATTGCCGACTTTTTTTCAAGCGTCAAGGCGATGTCATCCAGACCGTTCAGCAAACAATGTTTGCGAAACGGATCAATGTCAAAGTGGATTTCGGTGCCGTCGCTGGCACTGATTGTCTGGCTTTCAAGGTCCACCGTGATGCGGGCGTTTTCACCGCGTTCGGCGTCCTCCATCAGGGCGTCAACCTGATCTTTGGGCAGTTTGATCGGCAGGATACCGTTCTTGAAACAGTTGTTGTAAAAGATGTCGGCAAAACTGGTCGAGATCACACAGCGAATGCCAAAATCAAGCAGCGCCCAAGGCGCGTGTTCGCGCGACGAGCCGCAGCCAAAATTGTCGCCGGCAACAATGATCTCGGCCTTCCTGTAGGCTGGTTTGTTCAACACGAAATCGGCGATCTCGTTGCCGTTCTGGTCATAGCGCATCTCGTCAAACAGGTTCTTGCCAAGGCCCGAGCGTTTGATCGTTTTCAAGAACTGCTTGGGGATGATCATATCGGTGTCGATATTGACCAGCGGCATTGGCGCGGCAATGCCGGTGAGCTTTTCAAACTTGTCCATCACATCATCTCCCTTACATCGGTCAGGCGCCCTGTCACCGCAGCGGCGGCGGCCATTGCCGGGCTGACCAGATGGGTACGGCCGCCGCGTCCCTGGCGGCTTTCGAAATTGCGGTTGCTGGTTGAGGCACAGCGTTCCTGCGGCGCCAATTGGTCGGGGTTCATGGCCAGACACATCGAGCACCCCGCAAGGCGCCAGTCGGCCCCCGCGTCGCGGAAAATATCGGCCAGACCCTCGGCCTCGGCCTGTTCGCGCACAAGGCCCGAGCCGGGAACGATCATCACGCGCATCCCCTCTTTGATCTTGCGCCCCTTGAGGATGGCGGCAGCGGCGCGCAGATCCTCAATCCGGCCGTTGGTGCAGGAGCCGATGAAAACCGTATCAACCGGAATTTCCGTCAGCGGCGTGCCCGGTTTCAGCCCCATGTAGTCAAGCGAGCGGCTGACGGCCTCAACCTTGCCGCCCTCAAAATCGTCGGGGTTCGGCACGACCGCGGTGATTGGCAGCACGTCTTCAGGGCTGGTGCCCCATGTGACAACGGGGGCGATATCCTCGGCGCGCAGTGTCAGAACCTTGTCAAATTCGGCGCCTTCATCGGTGAAAAGGGTGCGCCAGTAGGCCTCGGCCATTTCCCATGTCGCGCCTTTGGGGGCGTGGGGGCGACCCGTGACGTATTCGAACGTCGTCTCGTCAGGGGCGATGATGCCCGCGCGTGCGCCGCCCTCAATCGCCATGTTGCAAACGGTCATGCGGCCTTCCATCGAGAGGCTGCGGATTGCCTCGCCGCAATATTCGATCACATGGCCGGTGCCGCCCGCGGTGCCGGTGGCGCCGATCACCGCAAGGGTGATGTCCTTGGCGGTGACGCCCGGTTGCAACTGACCGGTGATCTCGACCTTCATATTTTTGCTTTTCTTCTGGATCAGGGTTTGCGTGGCCAGAACGTGTTCGACCTCGCTGGTGCCGATGCCGTGGGCCAGCGCACCGAACGCCCCGTGGGTGGCGGTGTGGCTGTCGCCGCAGACAACGGTCATTCCCGGCAGGGTCCAGCCCTGCTCGGGGCCGACGATATGGACGATCCCCTGACGAATATCATCAACCGGATAATAGACGACGCCGAAGTCGCGCGCGTTCTTGTCCAGCGCCTCGACCTGAATGCGGCTTTCCTCGTTTTCAATGCCGTTGGCGCGGTCCAGCGTGGTCGGGACGTTGTGATCCGGCACCGCGATTGTTTTGTCAGGGGCGTGAACCGGGCGGCCGGCCATGCGCAGGCCCTCAAACGCCTGCGGACTGGTGACCTCGTGAACCAGATGTCGATCGATATATAAAAGGCAGGTGCCGTCAGCGTCCTGATGGGCGACATGGGCATCCCATATCTTGTCATAAAGGGTCTTGGGACCCGTTTTCTGGGGGGCGGTCATGTTTCTCTCCCGCTATGTGAATGTCATTGGGTTGGTTTTCTCATACGCGTCTGGCCTGCCAAAGCCCAGCTGCGCCGCGGCGATCAGCACAAGACCAGGAGGCTCAGCCGCCCGGCCGAATTTTGCCGAGTCAGCGTTTGGCCGGGACACGATATCGCGCCGCGACCAGTGTCAGCACTTCTGCATAAAACCGCCAGGGTAATCGTGCGTGGTCAGCCATGTCAAAGATGGGTTTCATGCCGCAAGGGTGTAACGGGGTTTGCCCGTAACGGCAAGGGATCGGCAGGCGGTGATTACGAAGAATATCCGGCCGTGGCCCCGGCAAGCACCGCGGTTGGCATCCCGATTGGCCGGGATCAAACAGCCGCCAAAGCCGCCACAAATCGCGCCGGGACCGAAGAGCCAAGGATCAAGGGCGGAAACGATCAGGCACGGGCCTCGCGCGGGGCGACATGGTAGGGCCATATAAAGGATCGCGTGGCAGGATCATGTCAGCAGGATCACGTAACAGGACCACTTGCCGGGGGCATGGTGGGCGACCCTGGAATCGAACCAGGCATGGGTCACCCCGGCGGAGTTACAGTCCGCTGCCGCACCTTGCAGCCCGTCGCCCGTTCGCACAAGCACCATCCGGCCCTTGTTGAACAGGGCGTGGATACTGTTCGCGGCCGGACACGTCAACAGGAAATTCAGCCAAAATCCAGGCACCTCGACGCGCTTGCTTTTGCTGGGGACAAGTGGCATGGCTTGGGCCGGATTTGAACGGAACAGGCCATGGCCCCACGCGACCGAAAGAAACCCGTATGGGTTGTTGAAAAAGAGCGCAACCGAAAGGGCGAAGGCCCCGGCACGCTGTGGCTCTTTGGCCTGCATGCGGTGCGCGATGCGCTGCTGAACCCCGAGCGCAAGAAACTGCGCCTGATCCTGACCAGGAATGCCGCCGACAAACTGGCCGAGGCGGTGGCCCGGTCGGAAATCACGCCCGAAATTGCCGACCCGCGCCGTTTCCCGGCGCCGTTGGAGCCGCAATCCGTGCATCAGGGGGCGGCAATCGAGGTTTTTCCGCTTGAATGGGGCTCGGTCTCGGAACTGTGCGCGCCGCGGGGCGATACGCCGCTTCTGTTGCTGTTGGATCGGGTGACGGATCCCCATAACGTCGGGGCCATCCTGCGCTCGGCCGAGGTGTTCGGAGCCCGCGCGGTGATTGCGCCTTTGCGCCACTCGGCACCGGAAACCGGCGCGCTGGCCAAGACGGCCTCGGGGGCGTTGGAGCGCCAGCCTTATCTGCGCGTCCAGAATCTGGCCAGCGCCATGCGGGCCTTGAAAGAGATGGGCTATTTCCTGATCGGTCTGGACGGCACCGCGGATGAGACGCTTGAAACCGTGCTGGACAAGCTGCCGCCAGTGGCAACCGCGCTGGTGCTGGGGGCCGAAGGTCCGGGACTGCGCAAGCTGACCAAAGAGACCTGTCATACCCTGGCCAAGATCCGGTTCGCCCGCGGGTTCGGCTCGCTCAACGTGTCCAACGCCGCGGCGGTCGGCCTTTATATCACCATGCAAAAGCACAAGGACTAAGCCATGGACTGGACCACCCCGATCGACATCTATTGCGAGCGCACTGCGGTCGGACTCTGGAACGAGCCGTTCAATGCGCTTAGCAATATTGCCTTTGTTCTGGCCGCCTATTGGGGGTATGCCAGCGCCCGCCGGTTGGGACGTCTGAACGGGCGGATATGGGTGGCAATCCTGTTGGCCGGCTCGATCGGGCTGGGCTCATTCCTGTTTCATACCTTTGCCAACCACTGGTCCGAATTGGCCGATATCATTCCAATCTGGAGCTTTGTCGTCTGGATGATCCTAGTCATTGTCTGGTCCATGTCCGGGGGCAGCCTAATCCGGGCGGCCTTTGGCGCAGTCAAGATTTTTGCGCTGGTCGGTCTGGTGTTCTGGTTCACCTCCGGGGTGCTGCTCAGCGGCACCGGCACCTCGGCGACCCGCCTTGGCCTGAACGGATCCGAGCAATACGCGCCGGCCCTTCTGGCCTTGTACATCTTTGCCGCCATCACGCTTGTCCAACGCCACCCCGCCGGGCGCTGGCTGGGCTGGGCCGCCGTCGTCTTTACCATCTCGCTGGTTTTCAGAACGGTAGATCTGGCCGTCTGCACGCCGCTGCCCATCGGTACGCATTTCGTCTGGCACAGCCTCAACGGGCTGATGATCGGGCTGCTGCTGCAGGCCCTGGTGCGCCATCTATCCAGCCCCCGAGTCGATGGGGCCGCTCACAACCGATCACACTAATATCATGTGACCTTTAAATCGCCCTGCGGCACACTATATTTATTCAGGAAGCGCGATCACGGAACATGCGTTTCCCATCACTGTCCCTCGTTCCGCACTCGCGTCCGCCGCTCCCCCGCTGCGGACGCTTTTTTGCGGCCTTTTTGCCGCCCGGCATGGAAAACCCGACGGCAATTCTTCATGCCATCCCCTACATCCCGTTCTCGGATGGCTCAAACAGCTTGACCTTGCGTTTGCCGTGCTTTTTCGCCGCCAGATCGCGTTTGTGCTGCTTCAATCGCGCCTCCAGCGCCGCCATTGATCGCCGGTAAATCCAGCGGACCCCGTCGACATGGCGTTTGAGTGCTTTCAGATAGGTCTTTTCCGCTTCAATGGCCCCAGTATAGCTGCGCGGCGAACCCTTTTTACCCAGTTTCACAGAAGTGCGATATTTTTGTCCTAAGAAGTTGCCCTTTTCGGTGCCGTAAACATGAACCCAATAGGCCAGTTGGCGCAGCTTTTTTCTGGAGACATTCCGGCCATCAAAATATTTCCCGTTGTGTTCCCACCACCTGTTCTTGTCCTTCTTGATTTTCTTGAGCGTTGTATCAATGCGCTTTTCGATTTTCTTGAGGGCATGGGCCCTTTTCGAGAAGGCATCGATGGCGTTCTGGATGTTACTGGAACTTGCGTATTTCGACATCGACAGGTGCATCCTATCCTTGTCGCGTCTTGCGTGATTTTGAATGGATCTGCCAACTGCATCAAAGCCCGAAGAATATTTGCGCGCTGCCGTTGCCTGATATTTGTTCCGTCGCCGGTGTGCCCTCGTTTTCTTCACAAGGGTATTGATCGATTTGACTTGGGCCTTGGTTGCGTCGACAAAATGCCGGGTTGGACCCGCCTGCCCGGCTAGCGGCACGAAAAGAAGCAGCGCCCCAAGAAGAACCCCCAGATATTGTTCTGTCTGTATCATAGCTGTAACTCCGTCATCAGACCCCGCGGGCTTCACCAGAATAACGGTGACCCGACAAGGGAGCGACGCGATCTTACCACAAACCCGAAAATTTACGAAAAATTTTCTGTTCGCCGGCCTGCACCTTTGCTATGACGCAGCCATGACCAAGACGCCTTCTGATGATCTGTTGCGAAAAATCCTTCGGGAAACACGCACCATAGCCTGCGTCGGGGTATCCACAAATCCCGTGCGCCCCAGTTACTTTGTCGCCCGCTATCTGTCGATGAAGGGGTTTCGGGTGATCCCCGTCAATCCCGGCCACGCGGGGGAGCGGCTGTTTGGCGAGGAAATCCGCGCTGATCTGGATGCAATTCCCAAGGATATCAAGGTCGATATGCTGGATTTGTTCCGCCGGTCCGAACATGTCCCCCCGATTGTTAAGAAGGCGCTGCAGGTCTTGCCCGGGCTCAAGACTGTGTGGATGCAGATCGGCGTTGAAAACCCCGAGGCCGCCCGAATGGCCACGGAAAAAGGCCTGCAGGTGATCCAGAACCGCTGTCCGAAAATCGAATATCAGCGGCTGTTCGGAGAATTGCGCATGGGCGGCTTCAACACCGGGATCATTTCCTCAAAGCTGTGATCGATCCCGTCCCGAGCCGCAGGAAAGCCCGGCGCGGTCGCTTGCGCTCTCTTGCCTCCGCCGCAATCCCCTCTTACCCTTGCTGCAGAAACATGACCAAAGGAACCACCCATGGGCGACACCACAGATTTCGGCTTTGATACACTCCAGATTCACGCCGGCGCGCGACCGGACCCGGCAACAGGTGCCCGCCAGACCCCGATTTACCAGACCACAGCCTATGTCTTTCGTGACGCGGACCATGCGGCGGCCCTCTTCAACCTGCAAGAGGTCGGCTATATCTATTCGCGCTTGACCAACCCGACGGTTGCGGTCCTGCAAGAGCGTCTTGCCACCCTCGAAGGGGGAATCGGTGCGGTCTGCTGTTCCTCGGGTCATGCGGCCCAGATCATGGCGATCTTTCCGCTGATGGCCCCAGGGTGCAACATCGTGTCCTCGAACCGTCTTTATGGCGGCACGATCACCCAGTTTGGCCACACGATCAAGCGGTTCGGCTGGTCTGCCAATCTTGTGGATTTTGACGATCTTGATGCGGTGCGCGGCGCGATTGACGAAAATACCCGTGCCGTTTTCTGCGAAACGATTGCCAATCCCGGCGGCTACATCACCGATCTCGACTCGATTGCAGCCATCGCCGACGAGGCGGGGATTCCGCTGATCGTGGACAACACCTCGGCCACGCCCTATCTCTGCCGCCCGATTGAGCACGGCGCGACGCTGGTGGTTCATTCGACCACCAAATATCTCACCGGGAACGGCACCGTCACCGGCGGCTGCATCGTGGATTCAGGTCGCTTCGACTGGTCGAAAAACGACAAGTTCCCCTCGCTCAGCCAGCCCGAGCCCGCCTATCATGGGCTGAAATTCCATGAAACATTCGGAAATCTGGCCTATACGTTCCATGGCATCGCAGTGGGGCTGCGGGATCTCGGCATGACAATGAACCCGCAGGCCGCCCACTACACACTGATGGGGACCGAGACCCTCAGCCTGCGGATGGAAAAACACGTGGCCAATGCACAAAAGCTGGCCACATGGCTCGAAGCCGATCCCCGGGTCGAGTTCGTGACCTACGCCGGGCTGCCATCATCTCCCTATTACGAGCGGATCCAGCGGATCTGTCCCAAGGGAGCGGGGGCCCTTTTTACCGTGGCCATCAAGGGCGGCTATGAGGCCTGTGTCAAACTGGTGGACAGCCTTGAGATATTCAGCCATGTGGCCAATCTTGGCGACACGCGCTCACTGGTGATCCACGCCGCCTCGACCACCCACCGGCAACTGACCCCCGAGCAACAGCAGGCCGCCGGAGCCGCCCCGAATGTAGTGCGTTTTTCCATTGGCATCGAAGACCCCGACGATCTGATTCGCGACCTCGATCAAGCGCTGGCGCGGGCGGTCGCCTAGCAAAACCGTCAGGTCCAGTTGACATCGGCGCCGCCGGGCAGGGCTTGGCGCGCCCGCATCGGCATATCATAGGCCAGCCCTTGCGCGTCGCAAAACCCGGTCACATGGCTGTCCGCCAACAACAGAAAATCCAAAACCGCGGCCAAAAAGTCGGGGTTCGAGGCAATCTCGGCCAGATCGCCGACGCCAAGGCCTCCGGACGACAAAAAGATTTCCAGCAGCTCCGGGTCGCCCGCCAGCCACGCCAGCGCCTGTGCCCCAATCTGCTCGGCCCGAGCCTGTTCCATCATTTTTCCTGCAACCCCGCGTAAATTCCGAACGTGGAAACCCTTTGTTAATAAGTTCGGCCCTAAATGCAAGAAACGAACGATAAGGCTACGCTCGGCAACTCTCGGGAGGGCAAACATATGACCGGACGCATTCTGGTTGTCGATGACATCCCGACCAACCGCATGATCCTGCGCGCCAAGCTGGCGGCCGCGTATTACGAGGTGTTGCAAGCGGAAAACGGCAAGGACGCCATCGCCAAGGCCATTGAACAGCAGCCGGATCTGATCCTGCTGGACGTCATGATGCCGGACATGAACGGGTTTCAGGTCTGTCAGGCGCTCAAGTCCGACCGCAAGACCGCCCATATCCCGATCATCATGGTCACCGCGCTGGTTAACGCGCGGGACCGGCTGAGGGGGCTGGAATGCGGGGCCGACGATTTTCTGAGCAAACCAATCAATGATCTCGCGCTGTTTTCCCGTGTCCGAAACCTGTTGCGGGCAAAATTCATGCTGGATGAACTGCAACTGCGGGACAGCACCACGCTGGACCTTGGCCTTGGCAGCCCGCCGCTGAGCGCGGAAGCGGCTCTACCGGAGGATGGTCGGGTTCTTCTCGTGCCTCGGGACACCCCCGCTGGCGAGCAGATTACAAGCGCCCTATCAGATCATAAATGCCTTGAAATTCAGATGGTTACAAATGCGGAAGAGGCAATCGATCTGGCCTCGCAAGCCCCCCCCGATGTGTTCGTCATCCACGCCCGGCTGGGCCAATTCGGGGATGGGCTGCGGCTTGTCTCGCATCTGCGATCCCGCCCCCGCACACGACACGCCGGTCTGATTCTGATCGTGCCCGAAGGCGATCAGAAAACGGCGGCAAAAGGACTGGATCTGGGTGCCAGCGATTATATTTTCGACCCCATAGATTCATCCGAGCTGATCGTTCGACTGAAAAGCCAGATTCGCCGCAAGCAGATCTCGGACCGGCTGAGGGACAATGTCACAGACACGCTGCGGCTGGCAGTCATCGACCCACTGACCGGCCTTTACAACCGCCGCTACGCGCTGCAGCACCTTTCGAAAATTTCCGCCCGATCGGCAGAGACGGGCAAGAGCTTTGCGCTGATGATCCTCGATCTCGACAATTTCAAACAGGTCAATGATCGACACGGCCACGCCACCGGTGATCTGGTGCTGAAGGAATTCTCGCGCCGGATTCAGGAAAACCTGCGCGGCATCGACCTTGTTTCGCGAATCGGTGGTGAAGAGTTCCTCGTCGCCATGCCCGATACCTCCGAAGCCGAAGCGCGCATTGCCTCGGAACGGTTGTGCCGGGTCATCCACAAAACCGCCTTTCCCTGCCCGGCATTAACCAAGGGAATGCAGGTCACCGTCAGCATCGGCGTCGTTCTGGGCGCCCCCGGTGAGGCCGATGTCCATCATTTGCTGGAACAGGCCGATCAGGCCTTGTACGCCTCCAAGAACGATGGTCGAAATACCGTCACGCTTTACAATTCAGCGGCCGCGTGAGGGCGCCTGAGGTCCGGGCATTCGGCGCCCCGTTTCGGCACCCACGCAGGTCACCTTTGCGACATCCCGCCGCAAGACAGCATGTCCCAGTTCTTTTTCGTCTCAACCGGCCTATCTGAAAGGCAGACGAACAGGATATCCCATGACACACACACAGCTGGAAGAACGCCCGGTCAAGCAGGCCATGATACGCGGCTTGCGCATGAAATGCCCGAACTGCGGCAGCGGCCCAATCTTTCGGGCCTATCTGAAAACCCGCGACCACTGCCCGGTCTGCAATGAGGACCTCAGCCACCAGCGGGCCGACGATGGCCCGGCCTATGTCACGATTCTGGTCACCGGCCACATCATCGCGCCGTTGATGTTTTACGTCTACTTCACCTTCCGCCCCGATCCCGTCGTAATGGCCCTTGGGTTTTCGGCCGCCTTCATTGCCATATCCCTATTCGTCTTGCCACGCCTGAAAGGCATGTTCATCGCCCTGCAATGGGCCAAGCGAATGCACGGGTTTGGCGAGGTATCCGACCACGAAAGCAAACCGGAAACGGCGCATTCCTGACGCGGGCCCGATCGCGAACCTGAAAGGGGCCACACACGGGCCACACACGGACAGCCTTCTGGACAAAAGCCATCTGTTCCGCCTATCAAGAGGCTCACAATACAGGTTGCTCCCGAATGCCAAAGTCCGCCATCCGCAACGCCGCAAGCGTGATATTGCTCCGAGATCGCAAGAGCGCGCCACGCATCCTGATGGGACAGCGCGGCGCATCAGCGGCCTTCATGCCTAACAAATTCGTCTTTCCCGGCGGCGCGCTTGATCCGAGCGACGCAAAAGTCCCGCTTGAGACCGCCCTTGCCCCCCAATGCATGGCCCGATTGCGCAGCGAAGCCGACCCGACGCTGGCCGAACCCCTGATCCTGACCGCCATCCGCGAAGTCTGGGAGGAAACCGGCCTCAAGCTTGGCACCCCGTCAGGGCGGGCAAAAGAAATGTCCAGCACGGTCCCGCCGGATTGGCAAAGCTTTTTCGCCCACGGAATCATGCCCAGCGGGGCGGGCATGCGCTTTGTTTTTCGCGCCATCACCCCACCGGGGCGACCGCGTCGTTTCGATGCCCGATTTTTTCTGGTGGATGCGGATCGGGTCGCCACCGATCTTGACGACTTTTCAGAGGCCTGCGACGAACTCAGCCACCTGCAATGGATCCCGCTGCAGGATGTGCGCGCCTTTGATTTGCCCTTTATCACCGAGGTCGTGCTGGCCGAGGTCGAGGCCAGCCTTGAACAGCCGACACGCGACAGCCGCGTCCCGTTTTTCTTCAACGCGGACGGACGATCAAATTTCCACCGCATCTAACAGCCGCATTTCTCAGTAGGCTTGGGCACGCCAAGGACGTCGACGGGTTTGCATATGAAGCGCGCCGGATCAAAGGATTTAAGGGCTTTGTGCGAATGGGAATGAACGCGACGCGCTCCGGGATTAGAATAGGTCCAGAATCAGGGACTCTTATATGGCAATCGGCGCAGAAACGTTCTTTCTCGATCCCAATTTTCAGGGCAGCTTGCAGCGGCAAATCCAGCAGATTGTCGCGTCGGCCATCCTGTCGGGGAGATTTCTGCCCGGCGAGAAGATGCCCTCGTCGCGCAAGCTGGCCGCGCATCTGGGCATTTCGCGCATCACCGTTACATTGGCCTATAACGAACTGGTGGCAGACGATTATCTGACCTCGGCCAGCCGCTCGGGTTATTTTGTTTCAAAATCCGCGCCGATCTCGCCATTGCCTGAGCAACCACCCCACCAGACCCGCGACCGGGTCAACTGGGACCGCGTCATTCGCCACAATTATACCGGCGGCAAACTGGTTGAGAAACATTTCAACTGGCGCCAGTACCCCTATCCGTTTATCTACGGTCAGGCGGATATTTCGCTGTTCAACCAGTCCAGTTGGCGCCTTTGTGCGCATCAGGCGTTGGGCAAAAAGGAATTCGACAGCCTGACCTCGGATTACGGCGAAATGGATGATCCCGAATTGATCAGCTTTATCGCCCGCCACACATTGCCCCGCCGCGGAATCCTTGCCCGACCAGAACAAATTCTGGTTACGCTCGGGGCGCAAAATGCGCTCTGGATGGTGGCGCAAATCCTGCTGTCCCGAGGCCAGAAGGTTGTCATCGAAGACCCCGGATACCCCGGCTTGCGCGATATCCTTAGGCACTCGGGTGCGCAGGTTTTACCGCTGCCAGTGGATGAAGATGGCCTGCCGCCAGACCTTTTGCCCCCCGGTATCGACGTGGTTTTCGTCACCCCCAGCCACCAGTGCCCAACCACTGTCACCCTGCCCATCGAACGGCGCCGCGATATGCTGCGCCGCGCCGAAAAGCACGATTTTCTGATCGTCGAGGATGATTACGAGTTTGAAATGAGTTTCCTCAAACCCCCAACTCCGGCGCTGAAATCTCTGGATGAGGATGGGCGGGTCATTTACGTCGGCAGCTTTTCAAAATCGCTGTTTCCGGGTCTGCGTCTTGGATATCTGGTCGGTTCCGAGCCGTTTATCCGGCAGGCCCGGGCCCTGCGCCACGCGATCCTGCGCCACCCGCCCGGCCATATCCAGCGCACGACGGCGTATTTTCTGGCCCGCGGCCATTACGACGCGATGGTCAAACAGATGCGGGACGCCTTTCTGAAACGTCGCCAGCGCATGGCCGCGGCGCTGGCCGACACCCCGCTTGAGGTTGCGGGCAGCGCCAGCTTTGGTGGCTCGAGCTTCTGGTTGCGCGCGCCCGAAGAGGTGGACACGACACAGCTGGATCTTGCCCTGCGCGCGCGCGGCGTTCTGATTGAGCCGGGGCAGCCTTTTTTTGCCGGTCAGACATATCCCCGCAACTACTGTCGGCTGGCCTATTCGTCGATCAAGGCCGAACGGATCGGCGAAGGCGTGGCCCGGATTGCGCAAGAGGTCGGCACATCTCTGGAGCTATTCACGAATTGAACTGGACCTAACGCGGCCCATTCCCTTGGCTCATAATGGGGACGAGCGGCGCGCATTCCGCTCATTTTCGCGATCAGGCCCGCAGATTGCGGCCCCCATCCAAGGACATTCCAACGATGAAAATGACCACCGAAGAAGCCTTTGTCAAAGTTCTTCAAATGCACGGCATCCGGAACGCGTTTGGGATAATCGGCTCGGCCTTCATGCCGGTCTCGGACAATTTCCCCGCTGCTGGGATCAGGTTCTGGGACGTGGCGCATGAATGCAACGGCGGCTACATGGCCGACGGTTTCACCCGGAGCACCGGAGAAATGGCGATGATCATCGCCCAGAACGGCCCCGGAATCACCAATTTCGTCACCTGTGTCAAGACTGCCTACTGGAACCACACGCCGATGCTGCTGGTCACTCCGCAGGCCGCCAACAAGACCATGGGACAGGGCGGATTTCAGGAACTGCCGCAGATGAGGACCTTTGCCGATATCGTCGCCTATCAGGAAGAGGTCCTCGACCCGTCGCGCATCCCCGAGGTTCTCAATCGCGTCATCACCAAGGCCCGCCGCCTGTCAGCGCCGGCGCAAATCAACGTGCCCCGCGATTTCTGGACCCAGGTGATTGACGTCGAGCTGCCGCAAATCATCGAGTTTGAGCGCCCGACCGGTGGGCAGGAGGCGATTGCCGAGGCCGCACGCCTGTTGAGCACGGCCAAGTTCCCGGTCATCGTCAACGGCGCCGGTGTGGTGCTGTCCGGGGCCATCCCGCAGTCACAGGCCCTCGCCGAGCGGCTGGATGCTCCGGTGTGCTGCAATTACCAGCACAATGACGCCTTTCCCGGCAGCCATCCGCTGTTTGCCGGACCGCTCGGGTATAACGGATCCAAGGCCGCGATGCAGTTGATCTCGCAGGCCGACGTGGTTCTGGCGCTCGGCAACCGGCTGAACCCGTTCTCGACCTTGCCCTGTTACGGGCTGGATTACTGGCCCGATCAGGCCAAGCTGATTCAGGTCGATATCAATGCCGACCGGATTGGCCTGACCAAGCCAGTCAGCGTCGGAATCGTTGGCGACGCGGGCAAGGTGGCCAGCGCCATCCTGTCCCGGCTGGCCCCCGATGCCGGCGAGGCTGGACGTCAGCGACGCCGCGAGGTCATCGCGGACACCAAATCGAAATGGGCGCAGGAACTGGCGTCGCTCGACCATGAAGAGGATGATCCGGGCACCACATGGAACCAACGCGCCCGCGCCGCCCGCCCCGACTGGCTGAGCCCGCGCAAGGCTTGGCGGGCGATCCAGTCAGCCTTGCCGCAGGATGCGATCATCTCCAGCGACATTGGCAACAACTGTGCCATCGGCAACGCCTATCCAACATTCGAAGCCGGCCGGAAATATCTGGCCCCGGGCCTGTTTGGGCCGTGCGGATACGGATTTCCCGCGATCATCGGCGCGAAAATCGGCAACCCGGACACGCCGGTCGTCGGCTTTTCCGGGGACGGCGCGTTCGGGATCTCGATGAACGAAATGGTCGCCATCGGACGCGAGGGCTGGCCGCCGATCACCATGATCGTGTTTCGCAATTACCAGTGGGGGGCAGAAAAGCGTAACTCGACCCTCTGGTACAACGACAATTTTGTCGGGACCGAACTGAACGAGGGGGTCTCTTATGCCGCCATCGCCCGAGCCTGCGGTCTTGGCGGCGTCGAAGCGCGCAGCATGGACGCGTTGACCGATGCTCTGGCAACCGCAATCAAGGCGCAGATGGACGACGGGAAAACCACCTTTATCGAGGCCCTGATCAATCAGGAGCTGGGCGAACCGTTTCGCCGCGACGCCATGAAAACCCCGGTTCCGGTGGCGGGGATCGATGCCGCGGACATGAAGCCGCAGCGCTGATGCGCGTCGCATAAAGCGGGCGTCGAATATTGGCCCGCCAAACCGGCATGATCGGGGGCAGACGGGTTCGGTGACTTTTGGCCAACGGACCCCGCCCCTGCGCCAGAACCGCCACCGCCAAACAGACCCTTTGGCGGCTGGCGCGCTCAGGCCAGACTGAGTGCGATTTCGCTGGCGGCGACGATATCATTGATGCGCGCGCCGCGGGACAGATCGCATACCGGGCGCTGAAACCCCTGCAGGACCGGGCCGATGGCCTGCGCGCCGGCCAGTTCCTGCAACAGCTTATAGGCAATATTGCCCGCATCCAGCGAAGGAAAGATCAGGACATTGGCAACATCTGACGTCATCCCCTTTCTGGCCGCGATCTCGGAATTGAGGGCGGCATCCGCCTGCACCGGCCCGCGAACGCTGATGCCATCCTTTTCCAGGATTTCACAGGCGGCGCGCACGGTCTCGACACTGGCTCCACTGCCGCTGCGGCCGGTGGAAAATGACAGCAAAGCCACCTCGGCATGGCCCAGCAAAGCTTCAGCTGACCGGGCCGAAGCCCGCGCAATCGCAGCCAAGCCTTGGGCATCAGGCGCGACATTCAGCGCACAATCGGCAAGAACCAGCGTCCGCCCGTCGGGCCACACCATCACGAAAAAGCTGGACGGAACGCTGACCCCTTTGCTCAGGCCGATAACCATCGCCGCCGCTTCGATCACCCGGCGAGTGGGAGAGACAGCACCAGCCACCATCGCATCTGCCTCGCCTGCAGCTACCATCGCCGCCGCCCGAAACAACGGTTTCTCCAACATCCGCAAGGCCAGCGCCGGTTTCAGCCCAGGGCGCCGGGCCAACAGAAACTCGATATATTCGGACGCGGGGCGCGCGACATCCAGAAACACCGGCGTGATCCGGCCCCGATCCGCCAGAATCGCCGCGGCCTTGCGAATGCGCGCATCGTCCGCCTCGGGAAAAACAACACGCCCACGCGCCATGCGCGCCTTGTCCAGAACACCCATCTTTCCCCTCCATTTCAGCATCAGGAGACTGACATCATGGCAGAAAACGTCAAGATCAACCGCGGCCTGAAAGGGATATATTTCGAGCGCTCCAGTGTCAGTAAAATCGACGGGCGCGCCGGAGAGTTGAGCTATCGAGGCTATTCGATCCATGATCTGGCCACCCACTCGAGTTTTGAAGAGGTCGCCTATCTTCTGATCCATGGCGCCTTGCCCAGCGCCGCGGAATTGACCCGCTTTGAGCAGACGCTGCGCGAAAACCGAACGCTGCCGCAGGCGGCATTCGACATCATTGCGCGGATCAAGACCGGCCATCCCATGGATGTTCTAAGGACCGTGGTGTCGGCGCTGGCGGCGCTGGACCCGGACAGTCAGGAGGTCAGCGAAGCGGCCTTTGTGCAGAATGGCCTGCGTCTGATCGCACAGCTGCCAACAATCATTGCCGCCCATCAGGCGATCCGAAACGGTCGCACGCCGATTGCCCCGGATCCGGCGCTGTCACATGCCGCCAACTGGCTGTGGATGTTGAACGGCCAGCGCCCCAGCGCCAAGGCGGCCCGGCTGGCGGATGTGGATTTCATTCTTCATGCCGAGCACGGGGCCAATGCCTCATCCTTTGCCGCGCGGGTCACGGTGGGGACCGAGGCCAACCTGCACGGCGCCATCGTCAGCGCCCTGTCCACGCTTGCCGGCCCCGCCCATGGGGGGGCCGCCGAGGATGTGATGAAGATGGTCACGGAAATCGGGACGCCAGAGCAGGCAGCCGATTATGTCGCCAAAAAGCGTGCCAGGCGCGAGGCGGTCACCGGGTTCGGTCATCGCGTTTACCGGGCCGAGGACCCCCGGGCGCGGCATCTGCGCGAGGGCGTGCGCGAATTGTCCCGTGAGATGGGCGCGCCGCAATGGTACGACATATTGCAAGCGGTCGTCGACGCGATGCGCCCCTACGCCCGGCACGGGTTGAACGTCAATGTCGATTTCTATTCCGGGGTCATCTATCAGTTGCACGGGATCCCGATGGACCTCTACGTCCCGATCTTTGCCATCGGGCGGATGCCCGGCTGGATCATTCAGTGCCTTGAGCAGTTGCGCAGAAACATCCTGATCCGTCCGCTGACGCTGTATGACGGACCAGAGATGCGCCCCTATGTGCCCCTGAGCGAGAGGGAGGAATGAGCGCGCGCACCCAATCCCCTCGCCAGGGTCTTCTCAGCTGGGCGCAATCATTTCTCGTCCCAGATTTCGTTTGCACAGATTGCGCCCCCAACCATGCAGCCCTTGATCGACAGTTTCTTGTTCGAGCCGATGACTACGGTGCCATCAAACGTCATGAATTTTGGCATATCGGGATGCTTCATCTTGTTACCTTTGTAGGTGCCCGCGCTGACCTTGGTCATGCCGTGACACATCTCAAAGTTGTCGCTGGTGCGGCGGCAATAAAGCTTGCCCTTGCTGGTGAATACGCGCACTTCCTGAGTGCCCTTGCGCATGTAGGTCTTGTTGACCTCAGCCGCGGATACCGCCGAAACCGCCGCTATCGAAAACACTGCGGTCAGGGCCGCCCCTATCAGTTTGTTCATCTCTCACTCCCTTTGTTGAACTGTCCGGTCGCTTGTTTGCCCCGTGTCGTTGTCGTGCTGTTGTCCGGTCAGGGTATATTAGGATGTGCTAAAATGCAAACTCTTGAATATGGCGCCTTGAAATGAATGGCCTGCGAAAGCCCCCAAAAGGGACACAAAGCGAAAAATCCACGCCAAGGGGCGACATGAAGCCGCAAATCCACGCAAAACGCCATTGAATTCTGGACAGTTGCCAAGCGAGACGGTTACTAATATTCAAATACACTAATATAAGACCAAGACCCAACGACTTCGACAACAGGGATGCAGGGAACCACACATGCCCCCATATGATCAGCCAGCGCTGGATACCTCGCCCGAGGTCAGCGACGAAATCCGCAAGACCACCTGTTATATGTGCGCCTGCCGCTGCGGCATCAACGTGCATATGAAAAACGGCAAGGTCAAATATATCGAGGGTAACCGTGACCACCCGGTCAATCGGGGGGTTCTGTGTGCCAAGGGCAGCGCCGGCATCATGCAGCATTACGCCCCCTCGCGCCTGAAGGCCCCGATGAAGCGGGTCGGGGAGCGCGGTTCGGGCGAGTTCGAGGAAATATCCTGGGACGAAGCGCTGGACATCGCCGTCAGTTGGCTGAAACCCCTGCGCGAGCAAAGCCCTGAAAAAATGGCGTTTTTCACCGGGCGCGATCAATCACAATCGATGACCGGCTGGTGGGCGCAGGCCTATGGCACGCCCAATCACGCCGCCCACGGGGGGTTCTGCTCGGTCAATATGGCGGCGGCGGGCATCTACACGATGGGCGGCAGTTTCTGGGAGTTCGGCGCGCCGGACTGGGAGCGCACGCGACTGTTCATGCTGTTCGGCGTGGCCGAGGATCACGACAGCAACCCGATCAAGATCGGCCTGAGCAAGCTGAAGGAAACCGGCGCCAAGATCATTGGCGTGAACCCGATCCGCTCGGGCTATAACGCCATCGCGGATGAGTGGGTGGGAATTACCCCGGGCACTGACGGGCTGTTTGTTCTGGCCCTGATCCATGAATTGCTGAAGGCGGGCAAAGTCGATCTGGATTATCTGATTCGCTATACGAACGCGCCGTTTCTGGTGATCGAAGACGCGAACTCGCCAGAAAACGGGCTGTTCCTTCGCGACGAAAACGATAAGCCTCTGGTCCTTGATCGGGCCACTGGCAAGCCGGTCGCTTTTGACACCCCGGGGATCAAGCCGGATCTGGCCGGCAGCTATCGTCACGGCGGCGCCACGCATCGTCCGGTGTTTCAACTTTTGGCGGAAAAATACCTTTCGGACGAGCACACACCCGAAGCGGTCGCCGAACAATGCGGGGTTCCCGCCGAGCAGATCAGGCGCATCGCAGCCGAGCTGGCCCATGTGGCATTTGAAGAAGAAATCGTCATCGAACGCCCGTGGACGGACTGGAAGGGCGAAAAGCACGAGCGCATGATCGGGCGCCCGGTCTCGTTTCACGCGATGCGCGGCATCTCGGCCCATTCCAACGGCTTTCAGACCTGCCGGGCCCTGCATATCCTGCAAATCCTGCTGGGCAGCGTCGAGGTTCCCGGCGGCTTTCGCTTTAAACCGCCCTACCCCAAACCGGCCACCGCGCATCCCAAACCGCACGCCGGCTATGCGCCGGGACAACCGCTGGACGGGCCGCATCTGGGGTATCCGCAAGGCCCCGAGGACCTGCTGCTGGACGAGAACGGCAACGCCAAACGCATCGACAAGGCCTTTACGTGGGAGACCCCGCTATCGGCCCACGGGCTGATGCATATGGTGATCTCGAACGCCCATGCCGGCACACCCTACAAGATCGACACCTTGTTCATGTATATGGCGAACATGTCGTGGAACTCATCCATGAACACCTCGAAAGTGATCGAGATGCTCAAGGACAAGGATGAAAACGGCGAATACGTAATCCCGCGCATCATCTATTCCGACGCCTACAGCTCGGAGATGGTGGCCTTTGCGGATCTGATCCTGCCGGACACGACCTATCTGGAGCGCCACGACTGCATCAGCATGTTCGACCGCCCCATTTGCGAGGCCGAGGCCATGGCCGACAGCATCCGCTGGCCGGTGGTCGAGCCGGACCGCGACGTGCGCCCGTTCCAGTCAGTGCTGATTGATATCGGCTATCGCCTTGGCCTGCCCGGCATGGTGAACGAGGACGGCAGCCCGACATTCAAGGATTACGCCGACTACATCCAGATGCACGAACGCCGCCCCGGCGTCGGCCCGCTGGCCGGCTTTCGCGGCCCCGACGGCAAGGGCGAGGGCCGTGGTGAGCCAAATCCAAACCAGATCGAGGCCTACAAGGCCAACGGCTCGTTCTGGATCGGTCATATCCCCGAGGAGGCGCAGTTCTTCAAGCCCTGGAATGCCGCCTATCAGGACTGGGCGGTGGCCCGCGGCCTTTACGACAAGCCGCAGCCCTATGTCTTTCAGCTCTATGTCGAACCGATGCAGAAATTCCGTCTGGCCGCCGAGGGGCATGGCGACCACCAGCCCCCCGAGCATCTGCGAGAGCAAGTCAGATCGACCATGGACCCGCTACCAATCTGGTGGCCGCCGGTCGAGGAAACCATCGTGGACACAAAGGAATTTCCCTATCACGCCCTGACCCAGCGGCCGATGGCGATGTATCACTCATGGGGGACGCAAAACGCGTGGCTGCGCCAGATTCACGGTGCCAACCCGTTGTTCGTCTCAGGCGAGATCTGCGATGAACACGGCTTTACCGACGGCGACTGGGCGCGGGTCAGCTCGGCCCACGGCTCGATCACGGTACCGGTTTCGCGCATGGATGCCCTGAACGGCAAGACCATGTGGACGTGGAACGCCATTGGCAAACGCTCGGGCGCCTGGGCGCTGAAAGAGGACGCCTCAGAAGCAACCCGCGGCTTTCTGCTGAACCACATCATCCACGAATTGCTGCCGCCAAAGGGCGACGGGATGCGCTGGACCAATTCGGACCCGATCACCGGGCAGGCCGCCTGGTTCGATCTGCGCGTCAAGATCGAAAACGTGGGCAAGAAACCGGACGGGATCAGCTTGCCTCATACCCCGCCCGAGACCTCGCCGGTCGGGGTCGGACCTGACACCCTTGAATACGGGAAGGACTTTTCATGACCGCCCTGCCCCAGACCACCGAAAAAAAATTGGGCCTTGTGATCGACCTCGATATCTGCGTCGGCTGCCACGCCTGTGTCGTCAACTGCAAGGAATGGAATACGTCAAACTATGGCGCGCCCTTGTCGGATATCGACCCTTACGGGGCCGAGCCCATGGGGACATTTCTGAACCGGGTCCACTCCTATGAGGTAAAGTCCGAGGGCTGCAATGCGCAAACGGTGCATTTCCCCAAATCCTGCCTGCATTGCGACGACGCGCCCTGCGTCACCGTCTGCCCAACCGGCGCCAGCTACAAGCGGGCCGAGGACGGGATCGTGCTGGTCAACGAGGACAATTGCATCGGCTGCGGCCTCTGCGCCTGGGCCTGTCCCTATGGGGCGCGCGAACTGGACCAGATGGAAGGCGTGATGAAGAAATGCACGCTCTGCGTCGATCGGATCTATAACGAAAACATCCCCGAGATCGACCGCTTGCCCGCCTGCGTCAGAACCTGCCCAGCCGGGGCGCGTCATTTCGGCGATTTCGCCGATCCCGACAGCAATGTGTCCCGTCTGAGCGCCGAACGCGGCGGGATGGAGCTGATGCCCGAGCAGGGCACCAAGCCCGTCAACCGGTATCTGCCCCCGCGGCCCAAATCGGACGTGACCGCCGAAAACAAAATCGACCTTCTGGCGCCTTATCTTGCGCCCATGGACGAGGCCGACAGCGCCAAGGGCTTTCTTGGCTGGCTCGACAAAGCTCTGGAGAAAATCTGATGCATCCCGCACCTTCCGTAATCGTTTTCACCTCGTTGTCGGGCCTTGGGTTTGGCCTGATGTTCTGGATGGGCTTTGGCGTGCCGGACGTCTTTGGCTGGACGGCGTTCTGGATGTATTTCGTCGCCTATGCGCTGGCCGTCGGGGGGCTGATCGCCTCGACCCTGCACCTTGGCAACCCGCAACGCGCCATCAAGGCGTTCTCGCAATGGCGCACAAGTTGGCTGAGCCGGGAAGGCGTGGCTGCGGTGCTGACGCTGCTGGTTGTGGCCGCCTATGCCATCGAGCTGATCTTTTTTCAGAGCCGCTATCCGCTGTTGGGCTGGATTGGCAGCCTGCTGGCGATTGCAACGGTCTTTACCACCTCGAAAATCTATAACCAGTTGAAAACCGTGCCGCGCTGGAACCTGCCGCTGACGCCGCTGTTGTTTCTGACCTATGCGCTGGCGGGCGGGGCGCTGCTGGCTGGTCAGGTGCTGACGGCTGCGGTGTTGCTGCTGGTGCTGACCGGGCTGCAGATGGTCGCCTGGCAGATGGGCGACAAGGCCTTTGCCAATGCCGGGCACAGCATCGAAACCGCAACCGGGCTGGGGCATCTGGGCAAGGTGCGGCAGCTGGAAAATGCCCATTCCAGCCCCAATTACCTGATGAAAGAGATGGTCTATGTGGTCGCGCGCAAGCACGCACAAAAGCTGCGGGCGATTGCGCTGGTGACACTGGGGCTGTTGCCTGCAGCGATCCTGTTGTTCCTGCCGTTCAACCACGCGCTGGCGTTGGTCGCAGTGGCCTCGCATCTGATTGGTGTCTTTACGGCGCGCTGGCTGTTCTTTGCCGAGGCCGAGCACGTCGTGGGCCTCTACTACGACAAGCGCTGAGTCATGCCCGCGGCACTTTATGTTGGTGACGCCGACTCGATCCGGCGGCAGAAAAAAATCACGCGCGAGAGCACCTGGATCCGGTTCTCGCGCGGGGCGGCCCATGCCGGAGACTGCATGGCCGCCGATGATCCCGACCTGTTCGGTTGGGGCGCGCTGCTTGAACATCTCGATGAGGACCGGAAATTCGGCTTTTGCCTGATCCCGGTCGGCGAAGTCCTGAAAATCCGCCGACGCCTTGCCGGACGGGGATTCAAATTTCTGGCCCGCGACGCCTTTATCGGCACGCGCGACGACGTGATTGAGGCCATCCGTCCCCTCACCGCGCGCCCGCTGCCCGACGGGACGCGCCTTGTCACCCCAAGCGACCCCGAGACAATCGCGGCCCTGCAACGGCATATCACCGCTTCGGGTCTGCCGCCGCGCTGTGGCGAGATGCTGGTCGGCCTGACCGTCCCTGGCGTCACCCTCGGCCTGATTGACGCGGCAGGACAGGTCATTGCCAGTGCCCATGCACGCCTGCCCCACAACAAATACAGCGACCACGCCGAGCATGCGATCATCGAACAGATCGCCGTGGCGCCAAAGCATCGCCAGCAGGGTATCGGGCAGATCATGACCGCGCGGATTGCCCAAGAGGCGCTTAGCCAGCTCGCGGCCGATTCGATCTACGCCGATATTAACGCAGATGACCTGCCCGCGCGCGTGCTTTTGGAACGTGCAGGCCTGACGATCGATGGCGGTCTGATCTGTGGCGAGGCCATCCCCGGTCGGCTGCGGTTTTAGTGCGCAGACCCATTAATCCCGGTTTTTTCGGCGACAGCGTTAAATCAGGAACACCAGCAGCAAAATGCTGGCCATCACCAGAAAGATACCGGCCAGTTCGCGCACGCTGCTTTTTTCGTGAAAGACAAAGATCGATGCAAGAAAGGTAAAGACCAGTTCAACCTGCCCCAGCGCCTTAACGTAGGCGGCATTTTCCAGTGTAAACGCCATGAACCAGGCAAAAGAGCCCAGCGCACCGGTCACCCCGACAAGCCCGGTGACCCTCCAAGCCCGCGCCAGGGCACGGATTTGGCCGGGCGTGCGCCAGCGCAGCCAGAGGGCCATCAAAATGCTCTGAAAAACCGTGACATAGGCCAGTGTGACGGCGGCGCGAATCATGAAATCTCCACCGCCAAGGGCCAGCGATGCGCCGCGATATCCGGTCGCCGACATTCCAAACAGCGCCCCCGAAAGCAGCCCAAGGCCGGATGCCCGGTTGAACACCCGCCCCCGCCAACCCAGCACCGAGGCTGATTTTGGCGGATCGGACACCAGAACGACACCGACAAGGCCGACCGCGATGGCCAAGAGGCCCATGATCGAAACCGTCTCGCCCAGAAGGATCAGCGAAATCAGCGCCGTTTGTACCGTTTCGGTCTTTTTCAAGGTGATCCCAACGGTAAAATTGCGCAAGGAAAACAGAGCGACAATGCAGAGCGTTGCCAGAATCTGTGTCACCCCACCGGCCGATGCGAACAGCAAAAACCGCCAGGAAATGCTCGGCAGCGTGCGCCAGCCGGTGCCGGTTGCAACGGCGACAAACAGCACCGCCAGAGGTGCGGCAAAAACAAATCGTGAGAACGTCGCGCCACCGGTTGACAGGCGCGTGTCCTTCAGGTGTTTTTGCAGCATGAAGCGCAAATTCTGCATGAAGGCGGCAAACAGCGTTATCGGGATCCAGAGGCTCATGCCCCTCTTCTGACACGCAGCCGAGCAAAGGTCGAGCCGACAGCAGATGTTCGCCCCCAAAGGCCCTCGCCCCGACCCATGGGCCCCGACGCCAACAGCGGCAACAAGACGACAACAGGAGCCCATATGACCGATCGTAAGAAAACCTCCGAGCAGCCGTTTGAAATCTCGCTCAGCAAGGAAGAATGGCAGGCGCGCCTGACCCCCGCCCAATATGCCGTCTTGCGCGAAGAAGCGACCGAACGCGCCTTCTCCAACAGCCACGGCACCGAGAGCTCGCCGCTGCTGAAAGAGGAGCGCGCCGGTCTTTACCATTGCGCGGGATGCAGCTTGCCGGTTTTTCCCAGCACGACAAAATTTGACAGCGGCACGGGTTGGCCCAGCTTCTGGGCGCCGCTTGACGACAGTGTTGGCACGCGCAGCGACCGGCGACTGTTGCGCCGCCGCACCGAGGTTCACTGCAAGCGCTGCGGCGGGCATCTGGGCCATGTGTTCGAAGACGGCCCGGCGCCAAGCGGCCTGCGCTATTGCCTGAACGGTCTGGCCCTGACCTTTCAGCCGGAATAATCGGCGCCCCGCCCCGACGCTTGGGTTATGGTTTAGCACTCGGGCGTTGCCCAACCGCACGCCCGATCCCCTCAGGGCGGGGGAGCTTGGCGTGATGGGCCTCGATCATCGTCAACTTGTCAGCAATATGGTCTGCCGGCGGGCTGGCGCGACGGGTTTTCAGGCTGACGTGGATCAGAATCTGCTCGCCCGTGGCCAAAAGGCGGCCCGTGGCATCGCTCATCCGGTTAAAGATATGCATCTTTTTGCCCCGACCCGACAACAGCAGCGTGTCAACGCGGATTTTCCCCCCGGCGCGGACCTCGGCGAGGTGGCGGATATGGGTTTCGGCGGTGAAATAACTGCCGCCGCTGGCGATATAGGCCGCATCAACTCCAACCATTTCCATGAAACGGTCGGTTCCCTTGCTGAATGCCTCAAGGTAGCGCGCTTCGTTCATGTGGCCGTTATAATCGGTCCAGTTGCTAGGAACGACCTGTTCCAAAACCCGCACAGGAGCCCTGAAATCCGGCTCGGGATCCGCGGCCCGGCGGGCGTCGTCGGCCTGATTCAGGCTGTGCCCCGCCCCCCAGTCGCGCCCCTTCAGGGCCCGCAAAATGGCGACGAGATTATCGTCACGTATCTGCTCAAGCTGGCGCGGATCCCGCCCGCCGGCCTGCGCATCGCATTGCTGGCCAACCATTTCAACAAAAGTATCAGTTAGCTCGGGCACATCTGTCAGCTTGGTCCACGGCCATTTCAGACAGGGACCGAACATCGCCAGCATGGCCCGCATCCCGCCCTCGCCACCTGCCAGATGAAAGGTCTGCATGGTGCCCATTTGCGCCCAGCGCAGCCCTGGGCCAAAGGCAATGGCGGTGTCCAGCTCTTGCGCCGTGGCAACCTTGTCTTTCAACAACCACAGCGCCTCACGCCAGAGCGCCTCTTGCAAGCGATCCGACAAAAACCCCTCGATCTCGACACGGCAGTGCAGCGGATACATGCCAAGGGCGCGGTAAATCCCGGTGGCTTCGGCAATTTTCGCCGGGTCGGTTTGCTGGCCGGCAACAAGCTCGACCAGCGGCAACAGATACACCGGATTGAAGGGATGAGCGACGATCAGGCGCTGAGGATGGCACATTTTCGATTGCAGATCGCTGGGCATGAGGCCCGATGTCGATGACGCGATCAGCCCCGTCTCGTTCACCGTTTCGATGGCCTCATAGACGAGGTGCTTGACCTCCAGACGCTCGGGGACCGCCTCGATCACCAACGGCACATCCCGGGCGGTTTCGGAAATGCTTTGACAATACCGGATGTGTCCCTCGGCTGGTGGCCTTGTGTCCCAAAGCCCCGGCAACGCCCGGCGCGCGTTGGCCAGAACCGCTTCGGTCTTGTGCCGTGCAGCGGGGTCCGGGTCAAAGACGCGTACATCCCAGCCGTTCAGCAGCAAACGGGCTGCCCAGCCGCCGCCAATGACGCCGCCACCGATGATGGCGGCCTCGTGCTTTGCTCCGCTCATGCCATGGCCCGCTTTTCCAAACCCAGTCGGGTCCTGACCTCGTCGGGCCCGATCACCCGTGCACCCATGTTCTCAACGATGCTGACGGCGCGCTCGACCAATTGCCAGTTTTCGGCCAGAACGCCTTTTTCCAGCCAGAGATTATCCTCAAGTCCGACACGCACATTGCCGCCAGCCAGAACCGAAGCCGCGACATAACCCATCTGGTTCCGCCCCAGCGAAAAGGCCGAGAACGTCCAGTCCGGCGGCACATTATTGACCATCGCTATAAAGGTATTCAGGTCATCCGGCGCCCCCCAAGGCACCCCCATGCAAAGCTGCACCATCGCCGGAGCACGCAGAACCCCTTGGGAAACCAGTTCTTTTGCAAACCAGAGATGCCCAGTATCAAAGGCCTCGATCTCGGGCATGACGCCAAGCTCGGTCATCATCCTGCCCATCTCAACCAGCATCCCCGGCGTGTTGGTCATTACGTAATCGGCCTCGGCAAAATTCATCGTGCCGCAATCAAGGGTGCAGATTTCCGGTCGGCACTGGCGAACGTGGGCGACCCTTTCGGCGGCACCGGCCATGTCGGTGCCCTGCGGCGATAGGGGCAGAGGACGCTCCGTCGGGCCAAACACCAGATCGCCCCCCATGCCCGCGGTCAGATTCAGAACCACATCCGTTTCGCTGTCACGGATCCGCGCCGTCACCTCGCGGTATAGGTCAAGCCGACGCGACGGAGCGCCGGTTTCCGGATCGCGCACATGGCAATGGACAACGGCGGCGCCAGCCTTGGCGGCGGCAATCGCGCTGTTTGCAATCTGCTCGGGTGAACGCGGGACATGGGGGCTGCGCTCCTGGGTCGCGCCCGATCCGGTGACAGCGCAGGTGATAAAGACATCTCGGTTCATGGCAAGGGGCATTGGGGTCTCCGGCAAACGAATCATTGTCCCGTTCAGGGTAGCATCGCGCAACCGGGGAGATCAGCCAAATCCGACATTCAGGGCGACATCCGGGGGATCTTGTGACTGGTCCTGCGACTCTGGCGTGCGGCCCCGGGAAATTTTTGCCCTTCGCGCCGACGGCCATCCGGCTTTGCCTCCGATTTTGCCCTGCAGGGCTGGAATTCGGCCCGTGACGGGTTGAGAACATTTAATGAACATTATAGGTTCTCCACCATGCACATGCCCCTTTCCACCACGTCTTGCACGGCCGCACCGGCGCTTGGTTTTCTTGACGGCCTGACCCTTGCCCGAGCGCGGGCGCATGAATTCTGCGGTCCGGCCCGACGCAGTCTGGCGCTGTTCGTGGCACGGGCGCTGAGCGGGCCGGTGATCTGGATTGTCCCCGCCCATGCACGCGACCGGTTGCATGGTCAGGGCGTGGCCAGCCTGATCGACCCCGGACGGCTGCTGCTGGTTGCACCCCGCCGCCCCGAAGATCTGCTGTGGTCCATGGAAGAAAGCCTGCGGGCCGGCTGCAGCCCTCTGGTTCTGTGTGAGTTGCCCGCCCCTCCGGGTCTGACCCCGGTCAGACGCCTGCATCTGGCCGCGGAAACAGCCGTGCGCGAAAAAGGCCAGCACCCACTTGGCCTGTTGCTGATCCCCGGCGATGGTGGCGCACCGGGGGTCGAGAGTCGCTGGCACCTGAGCCCGACCCGCAGCGGCTGGCGGCTGGAGCGTCGGCGGGCCCGCACCCAGCCGCCGATGGCCTGGGACATTTCCGCAGAGGCTGAAAAAGGGGAGATTGGAAAAATTGTCCCGACCCCGAGGCAAGATGTGGTCAATCTCCGTCATTTTTGAAACAATACCAAAAAATTGGAAAGATTGTTCATGCACATTCGAGCTGCCACGCCAACGGACATCGCTGCCATTCTGGCCATCTGGAACCCAGTCATCAGAGACAGCGACATGACCTTTAACAGCCAGGAAAAGACCCCGACCCTGCTGGGCGAAGAGCTTGGCGGAAAAGCGAAAAATACGCACCCGTTCCTGCTGGCCTGCGCTGGCTCGGACCTGCTTGGCTTTGCGACCTACGGGCAGTTTCGGGCCTCGAATGGCTATGCCCACACGATGGAGCATACGATCATTCTGGCGCCTGACGCGCGCGGCAAGGGGATCGGGCGCAGCCTGATTGATGCGCTCGAGGCCCATGCCCGCCACCACCAAGTCCACTCGATGATCGCCGGGATCAGCCACGCCAACACACGGGGCCTCGCCTTTCATGCGGCCTGCGGGTACCGGGAAATCGCCCGCCTGCCCGAGGTTGGCTTCAAATTCAACCGGTGGTATGATCTCATCTTGATGCAAAAACGCCTGTCTCCGCTCTCCGGGACAGCCATCTGACAAGGCTTGCTCCGGTTTCATGTCTCTCTGGTCACGCATATCCGATGCCATCGCCGCCCTCCGAAAAGGCGAGAGCCTCTCGAATGTCTTTGCCAAGCTGCGCACCCCGCCCGAGCGCTCGGTTGCCTTCACCATCGCGGTTATCGCGCTGGGGGCAAAAATGGCCAAGGCCGACGGGCGTGTGACCCGCGATGAGGTCGCTGCCTTTCGCGAGGTCTTTTACATCCCACCCGGCGCCGAAATTCAGGCCGCTCGGGTCTATAACCTCGCCCGTCAGGACATCACCGGCTATGAGACATATGCCCGCTCGATCAAATCGATGTTCGGCGACAACATGGGGGTGCTCGAGGATATTCTGGAAGGGCTGTTCTTTATCGCCATGGCTGACGGGGAATACCACCCCAACGAGGATGACTTCATCCATACGGTTGCCCAGATCTTTGGCCTGTCCGATCAGCGGTTTCGTTCCTTGCGCACACGCTATGCGCCGGATGCGCCGCCCGATGCCTATGACGTGCTGGGTGTCACGCCAGAGACGCCGCTTGAGGAAATCCATGCCGCCTGGCGCCGGGCTGTGCGCGAAACCCACCCCGACCAGATGATCTCGCGCGGGGTGCCCGAGGAGGCCATCAATCTGGCCACCGCCAAGCTGGTTGCGATCAACCGCGCCTGGGAAGATATCTCAACCCGACACGGTTGACGAATCGGACTGCGCGCGGGGCGGTATTACAGTGGATTGAAATTCGGCGCGCACGCCCCATATCAACAGGAACAGGTCAGTGCCCATCGGGTCCTGATCCTGCGTCCCGGGCCTTGGCTTGCTACACCAAAACCGCGTCGAACGCCTTGAACTTTCCCTGCCGCTGCCCTTATGTCAGGGGCACTCCAATCCCGAACCAAAGGCAGCTTTCATGTTCACACGCCCCCTCTTTGCCCCCGACATCCCGCACGCCACACACAAGGCTGGCGACGGCCCCGCACTGGCCGGTCTGCCAGAATGGGATCTGCGCGATCTCTACCCGTCGGCGGATGGCCCCGAGATCGGCTCGGATCTGGAGTGGCTGGCCGGTGAATGTGCCAGCTTCGCCGCAGATTACGAGGGGAAACTGGCGGATCTGGATGCGGATTCGATGCTGGCCTGCATCCTGCGCTATGAAAAGATCCAGAATGTTGCCGGGCGGGTCATGTCCTTTGCCGGGCTACGCTACTATCAGAATACAACCGATGCCGAACGGGCCAAATTCCTGTCGGACATGCAGGCCCGGATCACCGATCTGTCCACCCCGCTGGTGTTCTTTTCACTGGAAATGAACCGCCTGACGGACGCGGCTCTGACGCAGATGTACGGCGCGAATTCCGACCTTGCTCGGTACAAGCCGGTGCTGGATCGTATGCGCGCGATGAAACCCTATCAATTGTCCGACGAGTTGGAAAAATTCCTGCATGACCAATCGGTTGTCGGAGCCGCGGCCTGGAACCGCCTGTTTGACGAACACACCGCAGGGTTAAGTTTTTCGGTCGATGGTCAGGAGTTGAACCTTGAAGGCACGTTGAACCTGCTGACTGACCCCAAGCGCGAAACCCGCGAAGCCGGGGCACGGGCCGTCGCCACCGTTTTCCAAAAACATCTGCCGCTTTATGCCCGGATCACGAACACTCTGGCCAAGGAAAAAGAGATCGAGGACCGCTGGCGCAAGCTGCCAAGCCCGCAAGCCAGCCGTCATCTGGCCAATGATGTCGAGCCCGAGGTGGTCGAGGCGCTGCGCAACGCGGTCGTTGACGCCTATCCACGTCTCAGCCATCGCTATTATTCGCTAAAGGCCCGGTGGCTGGGGCTGGATCGTCTGGAAATATGGGATCGAAACGCCCCTCTCCCCGAGGCGCCGCAAGAAACCGTAAGCTGGGACGACGCGCGCCGCACCGTGCTAGAGGCATATGGGGCGTTCTCGCCAAAAATGGCGGCCATTGCCGAACCCTTTTTCCAGCGCGGCTGGATTGATGCCGAAACCAAACCGGGCAAGGCTCCGGGGGCCTTTGCCCACCCGACTGTCACCAATGTCCACCCCTATATCATGCTGAATTACCTTGGTAAACCACGAGACGTTATGACCTTGGCGCATGAGCTGGGGCATGGCGTACATCAGGTTCTGGCCGCTGATCAGGGAGAATTGCTGTCCTCGACCCCGCTGACCCTTGCCGAGACGGCCAGTGTCTTTGGCGAGATGCTGACCTTTCAGAAGCTACTTGAGGCGGCCCCCGATGTGGCCACCAGAAAAACGCTTCTGGCTGGCAAGGTCGAGGATATGATCAACACGGTCGTACGCCAGATCGCTTTTTACGACTTTGAGTGCAAGCTCCACGCGGCCCGCGCCGACGGCGAGCTGACCCCCGAGCAGATCAACGCGTTGTGGATGTCGGTTCAGGCCGAAAGCCTCGGGCCGGTGTTTGATTTCATGGACGGGTACGAGACCTTCTGGGCCTATATCCCGCATTTCATCCACTCGCCGTTTTACGTTTATGCCTATGCGTTCGGTGATGGTCTGGTGAATGCACTTTACGCCGTCTATCAGGAAACCGGCGACGGATTTCAGGACAAGTATTTCGATATGCTGAAAGCGGGCGGCTCAAAACATCACAAGGACCTGTTGGCGCCCTTTGGTCTGGACGCCAGCGACCCGGCCTTCTGGGACAAGGGCCTTGGCATGATCGCCGGCATGATCGACCAGCTTGAAGCGATGGAAGAGTAGGATATTTCGGCAAATATTCTTATTTCCAAAACCCGGCCCCCGCTTTGGCGTTCGCGGGCTTTTGGCGGCAAGAATGCCTCGGCAATCCATCGAAACGTCTTGGGTCAGGCGCTGGCCAAGCGGTCCTGCCAGCGCTGGAATTCGGCGCTGGCGGGACGCAGATCAAGCGCGACCCTGATGGCGGCCCGCGCATCGTCGAGCTGCCCCAATTCAAACTGTGCGCGACTTTGCTGACGATAGGCGTGCGGCATCGTCGGATCGATTGAAATCGCCCGCTCAAGGGTGTCGAGCGCGTCGTCACACGCGCCTGCGTTGATTTGCAACCGGGCCAATTGCACATGGTGGCCGGCATGGTTGGGGGCCAGCTTGACCGCGGTTTTGGCGGCGGAGACAGCCTCATCCTGGCGCCCCAGCTGCGCGACCGCATTGGCCAGTTGAATCCGCAACAAGGGATCGCGCGGCGCCAGATCAACACCTTTTTGCAACTCGGCTTCCGCCCGAGACCAGTCGCGCGCCTTGGCGTAAAGCGAGCCCAATTGACTGCGGATACGATAATCCTCGGGATAAAGGCTAACCGCCTGCAAAAGAAGCTCCATCGCGCGATCCCAATCCTTGTCCAGCTTGGCCCGACGCACCGCAACGTTAAAGAATACCCGTGAGCGGGCCCCCATCTCGCCCAGTTTTTTCAACATCGGCGCGGCGCGCTGCTCATTCTTGGCGCGAGTCATGATATCGGTGAACAACAGCAGGCCGCGTTCGTCGCCCTCCTCCATCAAAACGGTTTCCATGGCGTCAAAGGCGGCTAGTGCCTGTGGGTGTTGATAGTCAAAACCGAAATTGGATGGATAATCGTTAGGCGCCTTGAAAAGGGTCACCGCCCCGGGAGAGGCAATCAACGAATATATCTCGCGGGCCAGATCACCGGGCGTGAACTCGGGGAAATGAACCACGATCTCCCGGTGATCAACCTCGACAAACCGCTGCCCCAGCCATTCGATATCGGCGCTCGACAGTCGATCTTTTTGCAGCGTTCCGCCCGTTGCAAGCACTGTGAAAAGAGACGGGACGATGCTGCTGGCCGCACAGTCCGACAGATCGATGATTTCGTAAAACCCGTCCTGTACACCGGGCAATGCGGCCAATATATCGTGTTCAGGAGCGATGTCGTTTACCTCAAGTGAGGTTGACGAAAGCTCGGGGTGATCCTTCTGCCAGGTTTGGGTTCGCCCGGAGGGGCCGACCAACAGGCGGTGTTTTTCAGAGGTCGCCCGGCCCTCGGCCAGAGGGGCCTTGGCTATTGCGACCATATTGTGAAAGCGTTCAATCCGCGCGATATTCTCGGCATTCTTTGGAATATCGCCGCCAGTCGCAAGAGCGCTAAAAAGATCGCGGAAAAAGCCCACCGAGTTTGGCGCCTCCATCTCAAGAGAGCCACCAAACCGCGGAAAGAACGAGGTCTGGACGTCCTCGGCCACATAGATGCCCCCCGCCGCCAAGGTCTGGAACAACAGGCCGAACGAGGTGACAACATGCTCGTTCTGATGGCTGCCATCGTCGATGATGATGTCAAACGGTCCATGCGCGCGGACCGCCTCGGCCAGAAACCCGGCATCGACCTGACTGCCCTGCAGAATGGTCACCCGCGGGCCGAGGTCCATCTCTTTTTTCTGGATATCCAGACCGACGATCTGCCCGTTCGGGAAAAAATCGCGCCAGACTTCAAGCGATTCGCCGCCACGGTCGGCATCCTGATAGCCCCCAACACCGATTTCCAGCAACCGGACGGGGGCATCTTTCAGGTGCCGAAACAACGCATAATAATTCGGCGTATAATCATGGTAGCCGAATTTATCGGTTCCGTATTTGATCGCCAGTCTTGTCAGTGGGTCAATCGTTCTGCCTGTCATTTTCCCTGCCTCATGGGTTTTCCCGGGCAGAATGCCGATTTTCTTGTCAAAAAAGCAGGAATTTTATGGTTTTTTTCAGGCATTCAGGACCGGCGGGCAGGACCGGCAGGGCAGAACACGCCTGTCATGCCGATTTCAACATGCCTTTCTTTGCCGCCAGATCCCGCATTTTCTTTTGCAGTTTCTCAAAAGCGCGCACTTCGATCTGGCGAATCCGCTCGCGGCTAACGTTATATTCGCCGGACAGGTCCTCCAGAGTGACCGGCTTATCCTGCAGCTTGCGCTTCATCAGGATATCCTTTTCGCGATCATTCAACCCTTTGAGGGCCTCGGTCAAAAGGGCACGACGGGCCTCAAGTTCTTGCTTTTCGGCATAATCCGAGGCCTGATCCGCATCCTCGTCCTCCAGCCAGTCCTGCCATTCCGACGACCCCTCGCCATCCGAAGAGACCTGCGCATTCAGCGACGCATCGCCCCCGGACATGCGCCGGTTCATCGAGATGACCTCTTCCTTGGTAACGTTCAGGTCATTGGCGATTCGCTCAAGATGTTCGGGGTGCAAATCGCCGGTTTCCAACGCCCCGATACGGTTTTTGGCCTTGCGCAGGTTGAAAAACAGCTTTTTCTGGGCGCTGGTCGTTCCCATTTTGACCAGCGACCACGAGCGCAGGATATATTCCTGAATGCTGGCCCTGATCCACCACATCGCATAGGTTGCCAGACGGAACCCCTTGTCGGGATCGAACCGTTTAACCGCCTGCATGAGGCCGACATTGGCCTCGGAGATGACCTCGGCCGTGGGCAGGCCATAGCCGCGATATCCCATGGCGATTTTCGCCGCCAGACGCAGATGCGAGGTCACCAGCTTGTGTGCAGCACTGGTGTCCTCGTGATCCACCCAGCGCTTGGCCAGCATAAATTCTTCGTCCGGCTCCAGCATTGGAAACTTGCGGATTTCCTGCATGTAGCGGTTCAACCCCTGCTCGGGCGATGGTGCCGGAAGTTTGGTATAGCTCATGTAGCCCCCTGTGAGTCACGATTTTGCATCGTTCCTTTTGACCTATGCCGTCAAAACGTAAATTTCAAGTTACCGCTGCTGCGCGCAAGGCCTCAAGAAGGGTGCACATATCCGCCGGAAGTGGTGCCTCAAAGGACAACATCTGATCCGTTGACGGGTGGCGAAATCCAAGGGTGGCAGCGTGCAGGGCCTGACGTGGAAACCCGCGCACCAGATCAACCGTCGCGGCAGGCAAATTCTTGTGGCCGATGGTGCGACGCCCGCCATAGGTCTTGTCCCCGATCAGCGCATGGCCGGCATGGGTCAGGTGAACCCTGATCTGGTGTGTGCGTCCGGTCTCAAGCCAGCAATCCACGAGCGCCGCGACAGTGCCAAAGGGTTCAAGAACCTTCAGACGCGTAATCGCGTGGCGCCCCGCATTGGTCACCACCGCCATACGTTTACGATCATGCCTGTGGCGCGCAATGTTGCCGGAAATGCGCACGATTGCGCCGTCTTCAAAGGCAACGCCCGAGACCCCGGCGAGGCGTGGGTCGGCCCGTGATGGCACCCCGTAAACCACCGCGCGATAGTGGCGTGAGATCGAGTGATCGGCAAATTGCGCCGCCAACCCGTGATGGGCCCGATCGCTCTTGGCCACCACCAAAAGGCCCGAGGTGTCCTTGTCGATTCGGTGGACGATTCCCGGACGCTTTTGCCCACCGATACCTGAAAGGCTGTCGCCGCAGTGAAATAAAAGCGCGTTGACCAGCGTTCCAGAGGGCGAGCCGGGGGCCGGATGAACCACCATGCCGGCGGGCTTGTTGACAACGATCAGATCGGCGTCTTCAAACACCACTTCAAGGGGAATGTCCTCGGGGGCGGCGGAAATTTCACCTGCCGGGGGCAGGGTCACACACCAGACCTCGCCCGGTCGGCTGCGTGTTTTCAGGTCGGTAACGACATCTCCGCCCTCGCGTGAGACCGCTCCTGCGGCAATCAGGCGGCCCAGATGCGAACGGCTGAGGGCAACCCCCTCTGGCACTACAGTGGCCAAGGCCTTATCTAGGCGGGGCGGGGCCGGGTCTCCGATCACAAGGCGAAGGATGGTATCAGACATGGACGATTCTCCCGGCGCGGGCGCAGAGCCCGCCAATCTCAGATTTCTCAGGATTCTGGTCACGATCCTGACCGCCTCCATGATTGGGGGACTTGTAACGGTCATTGTCCTGATTGTCATCAAGGTGCCGGAGGTGGTGAAAACCGCTCCTGTACCGCTGCCTGACACGATCGTGTTGCCGGACGGGTCGCAGGCAACGAATTTCACCCGCGGACCAGATTGGTATGGCGTGGTGACCCGGGACAATCGCATTCTGATTTTTAACATCAACGACGGCCAGTTGCGCCAAACGATCCGGATCAAGCCCCGCTGAATTATAGGACCCGAGGGCCGGAGCGCCTGAGTTTATACCCGCGACCCTTGCAAGATGCCTCTTCAGGACCGATATTCGCGCCATGTCACTGCCGTCTGGTTTTTTGGATGAACTGCGTTCCCGCGTGTCGCTTGCCCAGGTGGTCGGGCGCAAGGTCAGCTTTGATGCGCGCCGCTCGAACCCCGGCAAGGGGGATTACTGGGCGCCCTGCCCGTTTCATCAGGAAAAAACGGCCTCGTTTCATCTGGATGACCGTAAGGGGTTTTATTACTGCTTTGGCTGTCATGCCAAGGGCGACGCCCTGAGTTTCGTGCGGGAAACGGAAAATGTCGGCTTTATGGAGGCGGTCGGGATTCTGGCACGCGAAGCAGGCATGACCATGCCCGCCCAGAGCCCAGAGGCGCAGGCAAAATCGGACCGCCGCGACCAACTGTTCGACGTGATGGAGCAGGCGGTGCAATTCTTTCGACTGCAGCTGAACACGGGTGCCGGCAGCCTCGCGCGCAAGACCATTAGCGACCGGGGACTGAGCCCCGAAACGGTCGAGCGATTCGAACTTGGGTTTGCGCCCGACAGCCGCACCGCCCTGTTTGCCCATCTCAACGGAAAGGGGATCTCGCCCCAGGCCATTATCGAGGCCGGGCTGGCGATCGCACCTGACAGCACCGGCACGCCCTATGACCGGTTTCGCGGCCGTCTCATGTTCCCGATCCGCGACTCACAGGGGCGCTGCATCGCATTCGGCGGGCGCGCCCTCAACCCCGGCGCGCGAGCCAAGTATCTGAATTCGCCGGAAACACCCCTGTTTGACAAGGGCCGCACGCTGTTCAACTTTGGTCCGGCGCGCGAGGCGGCAGGCAAGTCCGGCACCCTGATCGTCACCGAGGGCTACATGGATGTGATCGCCCTGACACAGGCCGGATTTGCCCATTCCGTCGCCCCTCTCGGCACCGCCATTACTGAAACGCAAATCGCCCTGATGTGGCGCATCGCCCCCGAACCGATCATCGCCCTTGACGGCGACACCGCCGGGCAACGCGCGGCCATGCGTCTGATCGATTTGGCGCTGCCAATGCTGGAGGCGGGGAAATCCCTGCGCTTCTGCCTCTTGCCCGATGGGATGGATCCCGATGATCTGGTCCGCACCGAAGGCCCCGCGGCAATGAGCACCCTTCTCAGTGGTGCGCGCCCCTTGATCGACATGCTCTGGCAACGCGAAACCGAGGGGCAGGTCTTTGACAGCCCCGAGCGACGCGCGGCGCTGGACCAGCGATTGAAAGCAGCGCTGGCAATGATTCGGGATGGCGCCGTTCGAACCCATTACAAGGCTGCCCTGAGAGAGCTGCGCGCCACCCTGTTTGCGCCGCGGGGTAATGGAGAGACCTGGCAGGCCGGTGGGCGTGGAAAATTCCGCGCTCGGGCCGGGGGACAGCTCAAAACTCCGGCGTTTCTGGCAACACCAGGAGCGAAGGCCTCGGTTCTGGCACAACCGGCCAACAGTTCAGACCCCGGCGAGCGCCTGCGCGAGGCAGTCATTCTGGCGCTCTGCCTGCGCTATCCCGAAATCATCGTCTCGTTTGAAACGGCGCTGGAAAAACTGCACCTGACAGCCCCCGAACACGACCGGCTGCGCCGCGCCCTTTTGCAGCATGTCCGCGATATGGGCGAGACCGGCAAGGATCTGACCGGCAAGGATCTGTCAGCGGAGCTGGCACAGAAAATTGGCGCTGACGAGGTTGAAAAGCTGTTCTCGTTGCGCCATGTGCAGATCGCGCCCGCCATTCGGAAACCGGTCGACAGCGAGGTGGCGGCAATGGCGCTGGCCGAGGAACTGGCCAAGCTGGAGGCCGCACGCGGCAGCCGGGTAGAGATCGACGAAGCCATGCAGGACATGGCCGGTCTGGTGGACGAGGGGCTGACCTGGCGCCTCGGTCAGGCGGCACAGGCGCGCGAAAAGGCGAATCGCTCGACCCTGCCCAAGGGCGGAACCGAGGCTGAAAATACGGAAAACATGTCCAAATACCTGCAAAATCTGATTGATAGTGAGGTTTGGGTAAAGAAAAAGCATTAAAGTGCATTGCGAATCAGTGATTCGCCGTGTTGATTCGCCTAAACGAATCAGACGCGCCTCACCTTTTGTGATTCGCCTTCCAATATGGAGTATAGAATGGCTGCCAAGGATACTGACGCGACAAAGCCCAACGACCAGCAGGAAGCCTCGGCTCTGGGTGACATGAGCCAAGCCGCCGTCAAGAAAATGATCGGGGCCGCCCGGCAGCGCGGTTATATCACCTATGACGAATTGAACAAGGTTCTTCCGCCAGAACAGGTCTCGAGCGAGCAGATCGAGGACGTAATGTCGATGCTCAGCGAAATGGGCATCAACATCATCGAGGACGAGGAAGCCGAAGAAGAAGAACAAAAATCGACCCAGTTGGTGAAAACCTCGGAATCCAAGGAGGTCGCGGTTGCGACCACCACCACCGAGACACTGGATCGCACCGACGATCCGGTCCGCATGTATCTGCGCGAAATGGGAACGGTGGAACTGCTGTCGCGCGAAGGTGAAATCGCCATTGCCAAGCGGATCGAGGCCGGGCGCAACACCATGATCGCGGGGCTTTGCGAAAGCCCGCTGACCTTTCAGGCAATCACCATCTGGCGTGACGAATTGCTGGACGAGGAGATCCTGCTGCGCGACGTGATCGACTTGGAAACGACATTTTCCGGGGCGACCGAAAACGACGACGAGGAAAACGTCGCCGATCCCTCGACCCCACCGGTCACCGCCGCAGGCGACCAAAGCAGCACGCCAAAGCCCGCAGACGCCACAAAAGAGCCCGAGACCGACGCCGACGGCAACCCTCTGGCCGAGGATGATGACGACGATGAGGACGAACAGGCCAACCTGTCCCTTGCGGCAATGGAGGCGGTGCTGAAACCTCAGGTTCTGGAAAAACTGGATCGGATCGCCCATGACTATGCGCTGTTGGCAGATATGCAGGACAGCCGTATCTCGGCAACGCTAAATGAGGATGACACGTTCTCGAAACGGGACGAAAAAACCTATCAAAAGCTGCGCTCGGAAATTGTCGAGCTGGTGAATTCGATGCATTTGCACAACAACCGGATCGAAGCATTGATCGACCAGCTTTACGGGATCAACCGCAAGATCATGTCGATTGACAGCCAGATGGTCAAACTGGCCGACCAGTCGCGTATCAACAGGCGCGAATTCATCAACGCCTATCGCGGGCTTGAACTGGACCCCACATGGCTGGATCAAGTGGCGCAGAAGACCGGGCGCGGATGGAACACCTTTATCGAGCGTTTTCGTACCCAAGCCGAAGACCTACGCGCCGAGATGGCCGAGGTTGGGCAATATGTAGGGGTGGATATTTCGGAATTCCGCCGCATCGTCAATCAGGTGCAGAAAGGCGAGAAAGAGGCCCGCATCGCCAAAAAGGAAATGGTCGAGGCCAATTTGCGCCTGGTCATCTCGATCGCCAAGAAATACACCAACCGCGGATTGCAGTTCCTTGACCTTATTCAGGAGGGCAACATCGGTCTGATGAAGGCGGTGGACAAGTTCGAGTATCGGCGCGGATACAAGTTTTCGACTTACGCCACATGGTGGATCCGCCAGGCGATCACGCGCTCGATCGCCGATCAGGCGCGCACCATCCGCATCCCGGTCCACATGATCGAAACCATCAACAAGCTGGTGCGCACCGGCCGGCAGATGCTGCATGAAATCGGCCGCGAACCTACGCCTGAGGAACTGGCGGAAAAACTGCAGATGCCGCTCGACAAGGTGCGCAAGGTGATGAAGATCGCCAAGGAGCCGATCAGCCTGGAAACTCCCATCGGCGACGAGGAGGACAGCCAGCTGGGCGATTTCATCGAGGACAAGAACGCCGTCCTGCCGCTGGATTCGGCTATTCAGGGAAACCTGAAGGAAACGACGACGCGGGTTCTGGCCAGCCTGACGCCGCGCGAGGAACGGGTGCTCAGGATGCGCTTTGGTATCGGCATGAACACCGACCACACGCTGGAAGAGGTCGGTCAGCAATTCAGCGTTACCCGCGAACGCATCCGGCAGATCGAGGCCAAGGCGTTGAGAAAACTCAAGCACCCCAGCCGCTCACGCAAGTTGCGCAGCTTTCTGGACCAATAGTCCGGGGCCGGCGGAGGTCGCCGCCAAGGGGAGATATTTTCCCACGACAAGGGTTGAAAAATCCGACGGCTGCGCAAATATATTCGTTAGATCGAATATATTTGCGCCGGAGAAACAGCCCATGGCCAACCCAAAGAAAATCACTTGTCTGGAGTGCGGCGCGCTGAATCGCGTGCCTGCTGACAAACTGTCCGCCCACCCCAAATGCGGCGTGTGCGGTGCAAAGTTGAACGAAGGCAAGGTGCGTGAACTTGACCCCAAAATCCTGCAAAAGGCGATCCGAAACGACGAAGTACCGATCGTCGTCGATTTTTGGGCCCCCTGGTGCGGTCCCTGCCGGATGATGGCGCCAGAATTTGCCAAGGCGGCACAGCAAATGGCCCCGAACGTTCGTTTCGCCAAGATCAATACCGAAGAATTCCCGGCGGTCTCCGCGGCGCATGGTATTCGCGGCATCCCGCTGTTGATCGCCTTTCAGAACGGGCGCGAAATCGGGCGTCAGGCCGGGGCGGTTCCGGCCGCCGGAATCGTGCAATTCCTGAAATCGAAAACCGCCATCAAAGCGTGATCTGACGTCTTGACTCTGCGGCGCTGGCGGGTCACATAACGCCTCGATGGGGCCGTAGCTCAGATGGGAGAGCGCGTCGTTCGCAATGACGAGGTCAGGGGTTCGATCCCCCTCGGCTCCACCAACCGTCAAAGGACAGATCAGTGTAAGGAGCGTGTACGGAACCTACCGCTCGGCGGTGGCGTTGGGGATGAATCTGGCCTCGAACCCGTCCGTTTTGCCGCTTGCCGGTGAACGCAGTTGCAGTTGCCCGCCCGCGCCGGTGGCGATGGTGCGCGCAATCGACAGACCAAGGCCGGTGCCATCAGCCTCGGTGGGGCCTCGTTCGAAACTGCGCGTCAGACGGGTCAGGTCGCGGGGCGAAAGAACCGTGCCGCCATTTGCAACGCGAAAGGATCCATCTGCCCCCAGAGTAACGTCGATCGTTTGCTCCGGATCCCCGTGTTTCAGGGCATTTTCGATCAGGTTCCGCACCAGAATCGCAAACGCATCGAGGTCGATCCGCGACAGAACCGGCGCGTCCGGCTTATTGAGGTGGATCCGGGCACGGTCTGCCTTTTGCGTCGATAACTCATCCAGAATCATCGCGACGATCGGCCCCAGATCATGGCTTTTCTCGGCAACAAGGCCGCCGCCTTCGGCCTTGGCAAGTTGCATCAGCTTTTCCGACAGGCGGGCCAGGCGGTGCAGGGAGGATTCAATATTTCGGGCGCGCTCCAGCGCTGCGGGGTCCGAGATTTCCGCCATCAGGCGCTGTGTCTGAGCCAGTGCCGCGGCCACCGGGGTGCGCAGTTCGTGGGCCGAGTTCGAGGTAAAGCTGCGCTCGGCCGCCAGCGTGCGCTGCAGGCGGTCCAGCAGGTTGTTGATCGCCTCTGCAACGGGCTTGACCTCGGTAGGCAATTTCCGCAGCGACACCGGCGCCATATCGCCGCTGCCACGTTTTTCGATTTCGGCCCGAAACGCCTGCAACGGGCGCAGCGAGATATGAACCAGAACCCACACCGCAAGGATGCTGAACGGGATCATGACGCCCAGCGGCGTGGCAAGGCCGGTAAATGCCTCGTTCAAGACCTCGGTGCGACGCGACAACGGCTCGGCCACAGCGATCGTATAGGCGCCATCCTCGACCGAATCAAAATAGATCCGGTGGGTTGGCGAATTGACAAATCCGGTCTGCGTGAACGGCGGAAATATCGTGTCGTCCGCTGTGCGCGAGCGCAGCAGGATTCGCCCGTCGCGGTTACGCACGATATAGGTGAAATATTCCTTTTTCATATGCAGCGCATCGACCGAGCGGGCGACTCCGTCCTCTTCCCGGTCGGTGATATCCAGAACCGCCAGCGGCAGCAGACGCTGGGCCGTTTCCGCCAAGGCGCTGTCAAAGGCCTCGTCCATTTCACGGCGAAGGTTGCTGACGGTGACAAAGGCCGCCGAGGTCCACATCAGAACCACCCCCAGCACCAGCCAGACGGCCAGCCGCCAACGCAGGCTGCGCGGCATCACTTGCCCCCTCCGCCACCGCTGCCCAGCCGATAACCAACGCCGCGCTGGGTCTCCAGAACCTCGCGGCCCAGCTTTTTGCGCAAGCGGCTGATGTGGACCTCGATCGTGTTGCTCTCGATTTCGGAGTCAAAGGAATACAGGCGCTCTTCCAGACGGTCTTTGGACAGGACTTGACCGGGGCGCTGAACGAACGCCTCGAACAAAACCCATTCGCGCGCCGTCAAGGTGACCGGCCGACCGTTCCGGGCAACGTAGCGCGCGGCCAGATCAACCTCGAGTTCTCCAATTGTTATCAATGGGTTGGGGTTCCCCGCATAGCGGCGTGAGACGGCATTCAGGCGGGCGGACAGTTCGGTCAGGTCAAATGGCTTGACCAGATAATCGTCAGCTCCGGCATTCAACCCCTCGATCCGGTCCGACAGTTGGTCAAGCGCCGTCATAATGATCACCGGGGTGACATCCCCGGCCGCACGGCGTTTTTTCAGAAATACGATCCCGCGCCCGTCCGGCAACATCAGGTCCAGCAGGATGAGGTCATAGGATGCGCTGGCGACATGCTCTTCTGCATCGTCAAGCCGCGTCACCCAATCGATGGAATGCCCGTCCGAGCGAATCTGGTCCTGAACCGCTGCCCCCAGCACGGTATCGTCCTCGATCAACAGCACCCGCATCATCCGTCTCCTTTATCAGTTGCGCAACCATGTCCGATTGCCAAGCTGACAGCCAGCTTAACGGAAATCCGACCCCGGGTTCAGGCTGCTGTCAGCCACCGGCATAATAAGAGCGTGCAGCCGCTGCACAAGCGCTGTCAAACCGGAGTGACAAGATGAAACGCCCTGCTGTGACATTCTGCCTTTTTGCGCTCCCCGTTGCCGCCGGCCCAAAACGGCCTGATAACAAAGGGAGCAGAGCCTCTGGTGGTCGTAAAATAGTAACCCCTTTGGTTTAGCCCGAGAAATGGGGTTGCACCTTGGAAAGCGAATGGTCATGAAACCAGGAAAATTGATACCGGCGCTGTTGATCGCGCAACTCGTCGGAACCACCGCACAGGCAGGCAGCATCCCGTCTGCGGCCCGGCGCGAGGAAAAATGTCTGGTGCCTCTTACCCAGTGGCAATCGCGCGCAACACTGCGCGCCCGGGCCCGCGAGAGAGGATGGAAAATCCGCCGGATCAAATCCGAGGACGGCTGCTATGAGATCAAGGGTTGGGACAAGACGGGGCGCGCATTTGAGGCCCTACTCCACCCCAAAACCCTCGACCCCGTAAGGATCGAATATGACGACGATGAAAGAGACTGGTTGAAGAAACCGAAAACTGACAACTGACAGCAACACCGAAGACTGAGCAGAAACGGAGAAAGAAAAATGGTAAAAGTCTGGGACCCGCTGGTCCGTATATTCCACTGGAGCCTTGTCGTGTTTTTCGGCATCGCATGGATCACCTCGGAAGGGTTTGATTCGATTCACGCGTGGACCGGATATATTGCCGGGGGGCTGATCGCCTTTCGCCTGATTTGGGGATTGATCGGACCGCGCTACGCGCGATTCAGCAATTTTATCAAGGGGCCGGGAACCGTCATCGACTATCTGAAGGCGATGGCCGCGCATAAGGAAAAGCGCTATCTCGGACACAACCCCGCCGGTGGTGCGATGATCGTTGCCCTTCTGATCACGGTGGCCATCACGGTCTGGACTGGATGGGAAATCACCCAACCCCAATACGCCCATTCCGACCTGATGAAAACCTTGCACGCCTTTATCACCAGCGTCCTGATGACCCTCGTGATCGTTCATATCGGCGGCGTCGTTCTGGCCGGTTTGCGCCACAAGGAAAACTTGGCGCGCTCCATGGTTACCGGCGAGAAACGGGCCCCGGAGGACGGCGATATCGCCTGACCCCAGCGAACCCGGGAAACTCAACACCAGCGCGGGCCCCCTCCAAACCCCGCGCGTCACGAAAACGCCCTGCCTTGCGGGGCGTTTTCTTTTTTGCGCCCAGCAAAGGGGCGTCCGCCCCGCACAGATCAAGCAACAGGCACTGCAGCAGCAAATCCGGCAGGCCCCGAATCATCAACAATACTGCCAACGATTCGGGGGCCGCGGGTCACGGGATGAACGATGCCCATCACCTGACCCGAATGAGTCCCTATTCCCCGGCTTATGCCGCCAAACAGCGGAATTTACGTCCTTATTCGCTGAAAAAACGCCAACCTGACGCCCACCTGAAGCGGTTTCCCCGGTTTCGTAAGGAATGGTTCAGACGCCTCGGGCAAAACAGGGGCAATCAAAGTTGAACAATGGAGAATTGAAATGAAAACCACAGTTGCAAAACTGGCCATGACCACCGCACTGACCGGCGCCGTCATGCTCCCTGCGGCAATGGCCAGCGCCCGCCCTCTGACCCTCAGCGCGACCCTGAAGAATTACCGCTCATCCCCGGCCTATCTGGCCATTTACGTCACCGACGCCAAAGGGGCCTATCAGGGCACGCTCTGGATGGCGGGCGGGCGGCCGCAATTCTATCGTCACCTGATCAGCTGGAATCGGGCGACACGGGGCAATCTGGCCGAGATCTCAGGTATTACCGGCGCCAGCGTCGGTTCGGGGCAAACGCTGAATGTCAAGCTGGACGTGGTCAATGCGCTGTTTGATGCCGGCTATGTCCTGCACATCGACGCCGCCGTTGAAGGCTGGCGCGAAAGCCCCTCTGACGTGGTTGTGCCGCTGACCACCAAGGGCGCCGGCAAACCCGTTCATGGACGCCACTTTGTGCGCTCGTTCAAATATTCCTTCTAACAGACCAACAGGACGGGAGCGCCCCCATGCTGCGCCAGTTTCATAAATTTCCGGGGATCGTTGCCGGAGTTCTCGTGGCTTTCCTCGCCCTCAGCGGGGCGATCCTGTCGGTGCTGCCAACGATTCAGCGTGTCGAGGTGCCGGCAACTCCCGCCACCCCGGTCAGCATCGCGCAGCTGGCCGGTCGCATCAAGGCACATTATCCAAGCGTCGAGCAGATCCAGAAAAAGCCGTCGGGCAAGATCGTCGCCTTTTACTATGTCAACGACCGGCCCGTCTCGGTTCTGATCGACCCGGCCACCGGCAAGGCGGTCAAGGACTTTGCCCCCTCGGGGTTTGAACGGTGGATGAAGTCCCTGCACCGCTCGTTATTGCTTGGCGATAAGGGCCGGATGATCGCCGGGCTCGGGGCCGCAGCCATGATCCTGCTGTGCTTTTCCGGCGTCTGGTTGTTGCTGCGGCGCATGGGCGGCTGGCGACACCTGTTCGGCCGGGCGCGGGGCACGCTGGTGCAGCGCCTGCACGTGGGAATCGCCCGCTTTGTCGTTCTCGGTCTGACCCTGTCGGCGTTGACTGGACTTTACATGACGCTGGTGACCTTCAACGTGCTCTCGGACGGGATGGCCACGGGACCGATGTTTCCGACCTCGGTCAACGGGGGCGCAACGATCCCGGTCAGTCAGGTGACGACGCTGCAAAAAATCGACATCAGCCAACTGCGCGAACTGGTCTTTCCCTATGCCGGGGATCCCACCGATGTTTATACCCTCAGCACCGCAAGCGGCGACGGTTTTATCGATCAGGCCACCGGACAGCTTTTGTCCTGGCAGCCCCTCAACACCAAACGGCGTATTTTTGAGTTCATCTACATGCTGCACACCGGCAAGGGCCTCTGGTGGATGGGGCTGCTGTTGGGGTTGGCCTCGCTCGGCGTGCCCTTCATGGCCGTCAGCGGCACCCTGATCTGGTGGGCCAAGCGCAACTCACGACCCAAAATTTCGCGGAACGTGCGTGCTCAGGCGGCCGATACGATCATCCTTGTGGGCAGCGAAGGCGGCAGTACATGGGGGTTCGCCAAGACCCTGCACGATGCGCTGAGCAACGCCGGACACAAGGTTCATACTGGCCCCATGTCGGCGCTGGCCCCGGCCTATCGCTCGGCCGAACGGATGTTCATCTTTGCCGCGACCTATGGCGACGGAGAGGCCCCGCAATCTGCCAAGGGATTTCTTGCCCGTCTGGCCAAAATCGAAACTCCGCCCAGCTTTCCGGTCAGTGTTCTGGGCTTTGGCGACCGGCAGTTCCCGCAGTTCTGCCAATTTGCTGAAACCGTGCGCACGGCGCTGGACAAGGCAGGATGGCACATGCCCATCCCCTTTGAAACCATCGACCGCCAGTCAGTGCAGGAGTTCAATCGCTGGGGACAGCAGCTGACCGCCGGCAGCGGCGAGCAGATGACCCTTGAACACGTTCCAAGCCTGCCCAGAACCCATGCCCTGACCCTGATTTCGCGGCGCGACTATGGCGCCGAGGTTCAGGCCCCGACCAGCATCCTGTCATTTGCGCTGCCTCGCACCGGCCTGTGGAAACGCCTCACAGGCCGCGGGATGGCCCGGTTTGATGCGGGAGACCTCGTGGCCATCCTGCCGCCAGACAGTGCCGTGCCGCGCTATTACTCACTTGCTTCATCGACTCGGGACGGCGTGCTGGAGATCTGCGTGCGCAAACAGGCCGGAGGGCTGTGCTCGGGCCATCTGCACAGCCTGCAATCCGGCGACAGCGTTCAGGCCTTCATCCGCCCGAATCCGGCCTTTCGCCCGGCACGCGGCAAGGCGCCGGTGATCCTGATTGGCGCCGGCACCGGTGTCGGCCCGTTGGCAGGGTTCATCCGGAACAACAAAAAGGCGCGTCCCATGCACCTCTATTTTGGCGCCCGAGACCCTGCGTCTGATTTCCTTTACGGCGAGACCATACCCCAGTGGTTGGACGAAAAACGCGTAACCCGGGTCAGAACCGCCTTTTCACGGGTGTCAAACCGCGCCTATGTTCAGGACATCATCCGGCAGGATGCGGAAACCCTGCGCAAGCTGATCCGCGAAGGGGCGCAGATTCTGGTCTGCGGCGGTCGTGAGATGGCTGGCGGGGTGATGGAGGCCATGGCCGATGTGCTGGCCCCGATGAACCTGCAACCGGCCACCCTGAAAGCGCAAGGACGCTATGCCGAAGATGTCTACTGATTACCCTGAACATCACCTCGGCGGCCCGACGATGGGCACGCGCTGGACCGCCACCATCGTCGATCAACCGGGCCTCGATCTGTCAACAGCAGGTGATGCCCTTGGTGCGGCAGTCGATCTGGTGGACCGGCAGATGTCAACCTGGAAACCCGACAGCGATCTGATGCGTCTGAACCACGCCGCACCGGAGGTCTGGGTTTCCCTGCCCGCCGAACTGATGCAGGTCCTCACCGCAGCGCTGGAAATTGGTCGCCTCAGCGACGGAGCCTTTGATATCGGGCTGGGGGAGATCGTCAACGCCTGGGGCTTTGGCGCAGCGGGGCCGGCGGATATCGACGCCATCAAGCGCGCCCTTGCCGCCACGCATAGGCCCACCCATGAGACGCTGGAGTTGGATCCCGCTCAGGGCCGGGCGCGCAAGAACACCGTGGCAAAGATCGACCTCAGCGGCATTGCCAAGGGGTTTGCAGTTGACATGATGCGCCGCGCAATCGAGCAGTTGGGGATAAAGAACGCATTGCTTGGCCTTGATGGCGAGCTTTACGCCAAAGGGCACAAGGCCGATGGCACCCCGTGGCCCATCGCCATCGAAAAGCCCGATTACGAGGCCCGCCTGCCCCTCAGCGTGATCGCCTTTCAGGACGCCGCCATTGCCACCTCGGGGGATTACCGCCATTGGGTCAACGTTGGCGACGTCCGGCTGGCCCACACCATGGATCGGCGCCGCGGTGGGCCAGTTCAGAATCCGGTGGCCTCGGTGACGGTGCTGGCGGCAAGCTGCATGGTCGCCGATGCCTGGGCGACCGCACTGCTGGTCCTCGGCCCTGAAGACGGCCCCGAACTGGCACGCCGGCAGGGGCTGGATGCACTGTTCATCCTGCGTGATCGGGACAATTTGCGACAGATTCCGGTCGGCATCGCCTTTGATGCGGCCTGAGATTCCCTGCGAAAAAGAGACCGTTGTGCCGTTTTGTCCGGTGACAAAGTCAGATTTGCTTTCTATGTTGCAGCAAATGCGATGCCTAAATGGCCCGTCTTGTCGGGACGCGTGGGTGGTGTTGCTTTATGATAACCGTTTGTATTTGAATGGAATTTGAGGGTACCGTGAAGGTTTGCCGTCGCGAAATCGAGAAATCCATGGGGGTGATGCTGAAATACGCGTACGCGCTCAGTCGGGATTCCGATCTGGCCTGCGACCTGGTTCAGGACAGCATCGTCAAGGCGCTAAGCGCCCGCGACCTGCCCAAGCGCCACGAGTCCTATCAACCCTGGCTGTTCTCGATCCTGCGCAACGTGTTTTTCGACCAGTTGCGCAGACGGCGACGGCAAAACGACTATGTGCGGGACACCGTCGAACAGGACCTTCGGGACTCGCCAGAACAGCGGATCGAGGAAAGCCTGATCAACCGTATCACGGTGCGCGCCGGGCTGGACCGCCTATCGGACGCGCATCGCGAGATCTTGGTGCTGGTGGACATCGCCGGGTTCAGCTATGGCGAGGTCGCCAATCTGCTGGGCGTGCCACGGGGCACAGTGATGAGCCGGTTGAGCCGGGCCCGTCACAGCCTGCGACAAGAAATATCAACAGAAAACCTCCACATGCTGGAAAGCGTGGGGCAGCCCGAACACCGAAAGACGCTCAGATGACTGGCAACGACTATCCCGCAGAAACATTGAACGCCTATGTGGACGGCGAATTGAACGGCCCCGAGGCCGCGGCGCTGGTGCGCGATCTTGTCGGAAATCCGACCCTGGCCCAGCGCGTCTCGGAACTGACGGCGTTAAAGGCAACCGTGCGGACGATCTATGACGACCTTCCCTGCAAAAGCCCGGACCTGCAAAAACTCTATGCCGAACACGACCGGCAACGCGCCGGTCTGGCCCGCGGCTGGCACAAGCTGCGCGAGATCTTTCCCCAATTCGTTCGCACCCATTGGGCGATGGCGACAGGCGGTGCCCTTGGGGTTGCTGTTCTTGCCGGTCTGCTTGCGGGGTGGCTGGCGCTGCAACCTGCATCGGACGGGGTGATCGCCGAGGCCATCGCCGCGCATCGTCAATGGCTGCAGACCCCCAACACCGACAATCCGGGCAAGGGCGCGACCCAGCTTGCCGCCTTTGAGGCAGTCAATCGCAAGATTTTCATTCCCGACCTCAGGGCCAGCGAGCTGCGCATCACCCGCGTCTCGCCCTTTGGGGTCAACGGCGTTCATGTCGGTTATCAAGGGACACGCGGCTGTCATCTCAGCCTGTTCGTTCAACCGACATCGGCCCTTGGGAATCTGCCTCTGGACGCCAGAATGGTTTCGGCGAATGAGGCCTATCGGTGGCGCCTCAACAGTCTGGATTACGTCTTGCTGGCCGTGGGCATGGACCCCGAGCGGCTAAAGCTGATTGCTGATGATGTCTATCTTGCCGTAAAGCGTGGACAACCGTTCGACCGTCAGACCCGCATGGCGTTGCGCCTCAATCGCCAGCAAAGCGTACCCTGCGCAGGTTAGGGCATCGACGTAGCAACCGGATCTTATGCGGCCCTAGCCGCTTGGCAAAGCCTTTGGCCTCCCCAAAAAAGAGTGCCGCAATTTCAAACTGTTGCCGAAAAAACCTGAAAAAAACGCCGATTTTCCATTTTATCAGGGAATAATCAGCATCTCTCAAACGTCTTTCATGTATTCGGTGCCCAGAGGTTCCCCTCGCTGGGGTATGGGCGCTGGTGTCAAAAAACTCAGGGAGTAACCTATGACGAAAGACCAGAAATCCGGCAGCATGAGCCGCCGCCAGTTCCATCGCCTTGCCGGCATGACCGTCGCCGGTGCCGCTGTTTCGCCGACCGTCGCGCGCATGGCTGCCGCGGCAACGCCGAACCCGTCGGACATCATCGCCGGTGTGAACCCGACCATGATCATCCACAACGCCAAGCTGGGCGTCATGGAAACACCGCTGACCCTGCTGCGCGATCACGATATCACCCCGAAAGAGCTGATGTTCATCCGCAACCACTTTCCGCCCGCGGGCAAGCAGGCCTGGATGGCAACCACCGATGCCCCCATGGTCAAAGAGTGGAACATCCGCATCGGCGGTCTGGCCGTACGTCCGCGCACGATCACCCTCAAGGACCTCGAAGGCATGGAGCAGGTCAAGCGCGTGTCGGTAATGCAATGCGCTGGCAACGGCCGCAGCTTTTATGCCGCCAAGGCCAAGGCCCCCGGCGGACAGTGGAAACATGGCGGGCTGGCCAATGTCGAATGGGAGGGCGTCCCGCTGAAGGCCGTTCTTGACAAGGCCAACGTCGGCCCCTCGGTCGAGGCACGCTTTCTGACGGCAAACGGGGCAGACGAATCCCCCGCTGCCAAGGGTGCCGACCTGATCAAGAGCTATCACCTCGAGGATACGGCCCTTGATCACGCTATCCTTGCGATCAAGCTGAACGGTGAGCCGATCCCCGCAGTGCATGGCGGCCCGGTCCGGCTGATCATTCCGGGGTATTACGGCAACATGAATGTGAAGTTCCTGAACGAACTGAGCTATGAGAACATGCAGTCGCCGACCCCCTTCCAGTCCAAGGCCTACCGTATGGTCAACAAGCCGGTCGAACCGGGCAAGTTCACCACCCGGGATTACGATCTGGGCAACAGCCACCCGACCTATGGCTTCAAGATCATGAGCGTAATCTTTGCACCGCTCGCCGAAGACAAGGTCAAGGCCGGACCGGTGGAAATCCGCGGCGTGGCCTGGAATGACGGCACCGCTCCGATCACCTCGGTCAAGGTTTCCAAGGACGGTGGCAAGAGCTGGGAACAGGCGACGTTGAAGCTCTCGGACAGCCCCTGGGCCTGGCATCACTGGTCTCTCAAGACCAACCTGTCCGCAGGCACGCATACGCTGCGCGTGATTGCTACGGACTCTCTCGGCCGGACCCAGCCGATTGATGGCACCGCCCTCTGGAACCCGAAAGGGTATGAGTGGAACGGCGTGGATCTCGTCAAGGTCACCGTAAGCTGACCTGACCTCCCCGCGGGGTGCAAACGTCTGTTTTGCGCCCCGATTTTCATTCCAGTTCCGATCTGTTGCAATCGCGCGCGCGGATTGCACGGATATTTATGGGCGTCTTTCGTATCGCCCGACCCACCCGACAAAGAGGGATTTAACGTGACACCGACATCCTCGCCCCTGCCGCTGCCCCCAACCCACCACCGAACTGGCGCGGTTGCAGCCCTGGCGCTGGCCACCCTGATGCAGATCCTCCCCGCCGGTCCGGCCGCGGCCACCGAGTTCAACCTGCCCCAAGGCCCAAACAGGGCGCTGATCTACGCCAAATGCCGCACCTGCCACGATCTTCAATATGTTGTGGAAAGCAAGGGCATGAACGCCAGCGCATGGGATGGCCTGATCGACGACATGGAAGGTTTCGGGGTGGACCTGACCCCCGATGAGCGCAAGAAAATTGTAACCTACCTGCAAACCTACATGGGCGACACTCCGCCCCCCGCGCCAAGCGCAACGCCTGAGGTCAAAACCAAGGTTGACGGTGCGAGCGTGTTTGCCGAGAATTGCACCGCCTGCCATCAGGAGGATGCCAAAGGGATCCCCGAGACCTTTCCGCCGCTGGCGCATAACTCGGACCTGTTCCTTGCTCGCCTGTTCCCGGTCAAGGTTCTGCTGAACGGCATGACCGGGGCGCTGCGAATCAAGGGCGCGCCCTATGAGGGGGAAATGCCCTCCTTCAGCCACCTGTCGGACGCCGAGCTTGCTGCTGTGGTCAATTATCTACGCCAGAGCTTTGGCAATGACGCGCTGGCAACCAAAAAGATGGCCGCCGTTACTGCCGATGACGTCAAAAAACTGCGGCAATCGCCGATGGACCCCGAAAAGGTCCTGGAATACCGCGCATCGCTTGAATAGCCGGACCGCCCGGGGCCATTTTTCGACCGTATAACGCATCTGGAAAAGCGCGGGGACAATCTTCGCGCTTTTCAATTTTCAGGCGATATCATATGTTGGAGCTGTCCGGTTCCCTTAACCAGTTCGGAGTTACATGTCCCTGATCCAGACCCTGCGCACAACCAAAGAGTTGGCCGCATTTTGCACCGCCGCCGCCTCGGCTGCCTATATCACCATCGACACCGAGTTCCTGCGCGAACGCACTTATTATTCCAAGCTGTGTCTCGTGCAACTGGCCTTTCGGGGCGACGGCCAGAGCGATGCCGCTCTTGTCGATGTCCTGTCAGGGCAGATGTCGCTTGAGCCGCTATTCACGCTGTTTCGCAACCCCGATATTGTCAAGGTTTTTCACGCCGCCCGTCAGGACCTTGAGATCTTCTTTTTTGAAGGCGACGGGGTTTTCCCAAAACCGTTTTTCGACACGCAGGTCGCGGCAATGGTCTGCGGGTTTGGCGAACAGGTGGGCTATGAAACGCTGATTCGCAAGATCGCCAAGCAACAGATCGACAAGTCCTCACGCTTTACCGACTGGAGCCGCCGACCGCTGTCGGACAAGCAAAAGGCCTATGCCCTTGCCGATGTCACCCATTTGCGCGACGTTTACGAATTTCTCGCCGCCCGCATCCAGCAAACCGGACGCAGCAAATGGGTTGATGAAGAGGTCGCGATCCTGACCACACCGGAAACCTATCTGATCCGCCCCGAAGACGCCTGGAAGCGCATCAAGACCCGCAGCAACTCGGGCCGTTTTCTGGCCATCGTGCGCGAACTGGCCCGATTTCGGGAGGATTATGCGCAAACCCGGAATGTTCCGCGCTCGCGCGTTTACAAGGATGATGCGCTGCTGGAGCTGGCCTCGGCCAAGCCGAAATCGCTGGCCGACCTTGGCAAGACCCGCCTGTTGCTGCGCGATGCGCGCAAGGGCGCCATCGCCGAGGGCATTCTTGCCGCTGTTTCCGCCGGACTGTCCTGCGCTACCGGAGATATGCCCAAACCCCGCCCGGCGCGCGAGAAAAAACAGGGAACCGAGGGCCTTTCGGACCTTCTGCGGGTGTTGCTGAAGGCCAAGGCCGAAGCAGCAGGCGTTGCGCAGAAATTGATCGCGACGGCCACAGAGTTGGACGAAATCGCCGCAGGAGAGGGCGACGTCAAGGCGCTCCACGGATGGCGGCGCGAGGTCTTCGGGTCCGATGCGCTGGACCTTTGCGCCGGAAAAATTGCGCTTTCGGCCAATGGTCGCAGCGTTAAACTGATCCGCCTTTAGCGTCTGGACCCATATCGCGTAGACCTTATTGCGCCGCCTGTTGTTGCGGCGCCCCACCGGCGCGCAAGGCCTCCAGCAATTTCGCTCGACGCTGCTCATAGGAGGCGATGGCGGCCAGTTTGACCGGGCCAAAGCCCTTGATCTGCAGCGGCAGACGGGCGATCTCGATGGCAATGTCTAATGTATCGGGTGTAAGGGCGCCCAGAACCTCCTGCATGTCGCGCTCATATTGCGCCAGAAGATGGCGCTCGGCCCGGCGCTCGGCACTGTAGCCAAAGGGATCGAACGCGGTTCCGCGCAATCCCCTGAAGCGGGCGAGAAGGCGAAAAACCGGCAGGATCCAAGCACCAAAGGCGCGTTTGGCCGGCCGTCCGTTGGCGCCCTTCTTGCTGAGAAGCGGCGGTGCAAGATGGAAGGTCAGGCGCAAATCCCCCTCGAATTCCTTCTCGACAAAGGCGCGGGCCGACGCCACATGCAGCCGCGCGACCTCATATTCGTCCTTATATGTCAACAGCTTGTGGTAACCTTCTGAGATGGCTTCGCGCAGGTTCTCGTCACTGGCGCGGGCCAACAACGCGCGATAACGCTCAGCCAGCGCGGCATTCTGGTAAAGGGTGATATGGGAAACTTTGTCGGCGATGCGTTGGTCCAGAGATTTCGGCATCTTTGGCGCATCCTCCTGCAGGGCCTTGGCCGCATCCTCGGGATGCTCGACCGCCCAGCGCCCCAGATCAAAGGCGCGCATGTTGCCCTCAACCCCGGCGCCGTTCAGCTCGATTGCGCGCAACAGGGATTCACGGCTGATCGGCACCATTCCGGCCTGCCACGCCGCGCCCAGAATCATCATGTTGGAATAGATTGAATCTCCCAGCAGCTTACGCGACAAGGCAGTCGCATCGAAAAAGCCGACATTCTCCGCCCCAAGCCGTGCCTCCAGCGCCAGCCGTAGCCGGTCGCTGGGAATCGAGAAATCGGTGTTGCGGGTAAAGTCCCCGGTGATGATTTCGTGGCTGTTGACCACGGCCCTCGTGCGACCCTGTTTCATCAGCCCCAGCGTGGTCGAGCCGGCAGAGACCACCAGATCGCCACCGATCACCGCATCCGCCTCGCCAACGGAAACCCGTATCGCATTGATATCATCCGGTTTTTCAGCAACCCGGCAGTGGATATGAACGGCGCCACCCTTTTGCGCCAGACCTGCCATTTCCATCATCCCGGCGCCTTTTCCATCGACATGCGCCGCCATCGCGACAATCGCCCCGATGGTGACAACACCGGTTCCGCCGACGCCGGTGATAACAAAATTCCATGTCCCGTCGATCTGCGGCAAGGTCGGCTCGGGCAGGTTGGGCAAATCAATCCGGGTGCCGGTGGATTTTTTCAGCTTGCCGCCGGAGACGGTGATAAAGCTGGGGCAGAACCCGTCGATGCACGAGAAATCCTTATTGCAACTGGATTGGTCAATGGCCCGTTTGCGGCCAAACTCGGTTTCCAGCGGCACGATCGAGACGCAGTTCGACTGCACCCCGCAGTCACCGCATCCCTCGCACACGTCGGCGTTGATGACCACGCGTTTGTCGGGATCGGGGAACAGCCCGCGCTTGCGCCGGCGACGTTTTTCCGCCGCGCAGGTCTGGACGTAGATGATGACCGACACGCCCTTTATGGTGCTGAATTTCTTTTGCACATCCATCAACGCATCGCGGGTGAATTTTTGCACGGGGGCGGGGAATTTTGACAGGTCGAGGTCTTCTTTCGGGTCGTAGACAAGGGCAATATCGCGAACCCCCATCGCCACCAGCTCACGCGCGATCCGGTCCGCCGAAAGGTCGCCCTCGTTGTGCTGCCCGCCGGTCATCGCCACGGCATCGTTGAACAGTATCTTGTAGGTTATGGTGGTACCGCTGGCCAGTGCCGCGCGGATCGCCTGCACCCCGGAATGGTTGTAGGTGCCGTCACCGAGGTTCTGGAACACGTGATCGCGGTTGGAGAAATGCGATTCCCCGACCCAGTTTACACCTTCACCGCCCATATGGGTAAAGCCAAGCGTGTTCCGATCCATCCACTGCACCATGAAGTGACAGCCGATCCCGGCATAGGCGCGGCTGCCCTCGGGCACCTTGGTCGAGGAATTATGCGGACAGCCCGAGCAGTAATAGGCCAGACGGCTGGCAATTTCCGGCGCGTTGTTGTTGCTCTGCGCCTCGTTCAAAAGCTGCAGCCCGGCCTTGATTCGGTCCGTCGCGCGACCCTCTTCCTCGAGGATTCCAGCCAGTTTTTGGGCGATCATCACCGGCTCCAGCGCATAGCGGGTCGGGAACAGTTCTTCGCCGCGGTCGGTCTTCCAGCCATAGACCCGGCGGCCGCGGCGGTCGTCAAAGATCGCTTCCTTGATCTGCACCTCCAGCAGCTTGCGTTTTTCCTCGACCACAATGATCAGGTCCAACCCTTCGGCCCATTCATGGAAACTGGTCATATCCAGAGGCCAAGTCATCGCCACTTTGTAGGTGGTGATCCCCAGACGTTCGGCCTCGGGCGCATCGATCCCCAAGAGGGTCAGCGCATGCTGCAGGTCCAGCCAGTTCTTGCCCGCCGCAACGATGCCAATCTTGGCCCCGGCCTTTCCCCAGACCCGTTTGTCCAGCTTGTTGGCGCGCCCAAAGGCCTCGGCGGCAAAGCGTTTGTAATCCTGAAGGCGGGCTTCCTGTATGATGCGGTCATCCAGCAGGCGAATATTCAGCCCGCCCTTTGGCATCTCGAAATCCGTCGGCAGGACGGTCTGGATCCGCGCGGGATCCGTCTGGACGACGGCGGTAGTCTCGATCGTGTCCTTCATCGACTTCAGCCCCACCCAGCACCCCGAGTAGCGGCTGAGATCATAGCCGATCAGACCGAAATCCAGAATCTCCTGCACCCCGGCGGGCGACAGAATCGGCATCATGATATCGACAAAGGACCATTCGGACTGGTGCAGCGTGGTTGAACTTTCGCCGGTGTGGTCGTCCCCCATGATCGCGATCACACCGCCGTTTCTGGAGGTTCCGGCCATGTTGGCGTGGCGGAACACATCCCCCGAACGATCGACCCCCGGACCCTTGCCATACCACATGCCAAAGACACCGTCGTATTTGCCCTCGCCGCGCAGTTCGGCCTGCTGGCTACCCCAAAGGGCGGTGGCCGCCAGATCTTCGTTCAACCCCGGCTCAAACAGCACATTGGCCGCGGCAAGGGCCTTTTCGGCCTTGATCATGTTCAAATCGACCCCGCCGAGAGGCGAGCCGCGATAGCCCGTCACATAGCCCGCCGTGTTCAGCCCGCGCGCCTCGTCCCGTGCCTTTTGCATTAGCATCAGGCGGACCAGCGCCTGTGTGCCATTCAACAGCACCTGATGTCGGGACAGGTCATAACGATCATTGAGGCTGATTTTGAGGTTGCTCATCGGACTCTCCCAAGACTGCGGCATTTGCGCCATAATAGGTCATTATGTCTGACCTACAAAGTCAAATTTTTGTTTTTCTTTGTTTGCAATAGATGACAAGCGCAGCATATGGTGCGCGCAAGAAAACATTACAAAAACAGGCGAAGAACATGGATTGGGACAAGCTGCGGATATTTCACGCCGTTGCCGATGCGGGAAGCCTGACCCACGCAGGAGACACCCTGCACCTGTCGCAATCCGCCGTCAGCCGCCAGATTCGGGCCCTAGAAGAGAGCCTGAACGTCACCCTTTTTCATCGCCACGCCCGCGGTCTGATCCTGACCGAGCAGGGTGAACTGCTGTTTGGCGCGACAACCTCTATGGCCAAGCGACTGGAAGCGGCCGAAGCGCGCATCCGCGACAGCGAAGATGAGGTTTTCGGCGAGCTGCGCGTCACCACCACTATCGGCTTTGGCACGCTCTGGCTGGCGCCGCGCCTGTCCGCGCTCTATGACAAATACCCCGATCTCAGGATCGACCTGATGCTGGAGGAACGGGTTCTGGACCTGCCGATGCGCGAGGCGGACGTCGCCATTCGTATGAAAGAGCCCAGTCAGGCCGATCTGGTACGCCGCCGTCTGATGTCGGTGCGCGTCAACCTGTATGCCTCATCCGAGTACCTTCGCAAGAACGGCGTGCCGGAAACGCTGGAGGATCTGAAAACCCACCGCATCATCAGCCAGAATTCCGGTGCCCCGCAGGTCGCAGCCAGCGCGTCGATGATCCGCAAGCTGTTCTCGACGGCGATTGCCTCGCATCTGACGGTCAACAATTATTTCGGCATCCTGCAGGCCGTCCTGCAGGATCTGGGGATCGGAGTTCTGCCCCATTATCTGACCGATGATTTCCCGCAACTGGTTCAGGTTCTGCCCGAAATCGGCAGCAACGAGGTCCCGGTCTACCTCGCCTACCCCGAGGAACTGCGTCATTCCAAGCGCACCCAAGCCTTTCGCGATTTCGTGATCGAAGAAGTGATCGCCTTTCGGCGAAAGAACAAAGACGCCTGATTTCAATATGTTAACGCAGCCATGCGCCGCAGTTATAGCGGATATGCATGAATTCCAGAGTTTTTTTCTTGAACTGTCAGCAGTGCATCCCTATCTGAATTCGTGAAGGCGGTGGTTGAGACTTCTCCCGCTTCCTTCACCTCCCTGTTGGACTTAAGGCCGAGCTTGTCTCGGCCTTTTTTTTTCACACTCCCCAAACTGGGGGGGCGGGACAATTTCGCCCTTTCCGGGGCCGGCGATGACGCCTAAAAGGCGCGGGAAACCATTGGGGGAAAACCGATGCAAACCGAACCCGAAATTACCGCGGCGCTGGTTGAGGCGCACGGATTGAAGCCGGACGAATACCAGCGCATCCTCGATCTGATCGGGCGCGAGCCCAGCTTTACCGAACTGGGTATTTTTTCGGCGATGTGGAATGAGCATTGCTCATACAAATCCAGCAAGAAATGGCTGCGCACCCTGCCGACCACCGGCACCCGCGTCATATGTGGCCCCGGCGAGAACGCCGGCATCGTCGATATCGGTGATGGCCAATGTGTGGTTTTCAAGATGGAAAGCCACAACCACCCCTCGTATATTGAGCCCTATCAGGGTGCCGGCACGGGCATGGGCGGGATCTTGCGCGACGTCTTTACTATGGGCGCACGCCCGATTGCCGCCATGAACAGCCTCAGTTTCGGCCGCCCCGAGCATCCCAAAACCCGGCGCCTGATCAATGGCGTGGTCGAGGGGATCGGCGGCTATGGAAACTGCTTTGGCGTGCCCACCATTGGCGGCGAGCTGCGCTTTGACCCCGCCTATGATGGCAATTGTCTGGTCAACGCCTTTGCCGCCGGATTGGCGGATACCGACAAGATTTTCTATTCCGCCGCCAGCGGCGTTGGCCGCCCGGTGGTTTACCTCGGGGCCAAGACCGGACGCGACGGGGTTGGCGGCGCGACCATGGCCTCGGCTGAGTTCGATGACACCATCGAGGACAAACGCCCCACCGTTCAGGTTGGCGATCCATTCACCGAAAAGCGCCTGATGGAGGCGACGCTGGAACTGATGGCAACGGGCGCCGTCATTTCCATTCAGGACATGGGCGCTGCGGGGCTGACCTGCTCGGCGGTCGAAATGGGGGACAAGGGCAATCTGGGCATCCGGCTGGACCTTGACAAGGTGCCCGTGCGCGAACGCGACATGAGCGCCTATGAAATGATGCTGAGCGAAAGTCAGGAACGCATGCTGATGGTTCTCGACCCGGAAAAAGAGGACATCGCCAAGGCGGTTTTCGACAAATGGGATCTGGATTTTGCCATCGTCGGGCACACCATCGCCGAGGACCGCTTTGTCGTCATGCACGCCAACACGCTGAAGGCTGACCTGCCGCTTAAGGCACTGTCGGGCGAAGCGCCGGAATATGACCGTCCTTGGGTGCCGGCACCTGCGCCCGCGCCTCTGGGGGCCCTGCCGCCGCTTGACCCGATCGCGGCGCTCCTGACCCTGATCGGCTCTCCCAACCATTGCTCACGCGCTTGGGTCTATGAGCAGTACGACACGATGGTCATGGCCGACACGGTTTTGCCCCCCGGCGCGGATGCCGGGGTGGTGCGGGTTCACGGCACGAAAAAGGCGCTGGCCTTCACCGCCGACGTGACGCCACGCTATTGCCGTGCCAACCCGTTTCGCGGTGGCGCGCAGGCCGTGGCCGAGGCCTACCGCAACCTCTGTGCAACCGGTGCAATACCGCTGGCCACCACCGACAATCTGAATTTCGGCAACCCGGAAAAACCCGAGATCATGGGCGAATTCGTTGGCTGCATCAAGGGAATCTCGGCCGCCGTCACCGCGTTGGACATGCCCATCGTGTCTGGCAACGTCAGTCTTTACAACGAGACCGACGGTCAAGGAATCCTGCCCACCCCAACGATCGGGGCAGTAGGGCTGCTGACCTCCCTTGACGACATGATCACGATGCGCCCCGAGGCTGGCCAGCACATGATCCTGCTCGGCGAGAGCCGCGGCCATCTGGGGCAGTCCGCCTATCTGGCCGAAGTTCTGGGTCGCCGCGAGGGGGATGCCCCCGAGGTCGATCTTGAGGCCGAGCGCGCCGCCGGAGAACTCGTGCGCGCGCTCTGGGCGCAAGACCTGATAACCGCGGCCCATGACCTATCGGACGGCGGGCTGGCGCTGGCGGCAACCGAGATGGCCCTTGCGGGTCAGACTGGGATAAACCTTGCCCCCGGCGATGCCGGCTGGTTCTTTGGCGAAGATCAGGGCCGTTATCTGCTGGCCACCGAAACCGTCGATTCATTGCTGACCGCCGCCCGCAAGGCCGCTGTTGCAGCCCGGGTGGTCGGCCGATTTGGCGGCACCGAGATCAGGTTGGGCGAGGCTACAGTCCCGCTTGCCCGGATCAAGAAGGCCTTTGAAAGCGGCCTTGATGCGCTCACCTCGGCCTGAGCGGCCGCGTCAAATCCGCCGCTATCGGCCCGCCAGCCCTTGCACAGGGCCCGGCGGCAGCCTACATCTTTGGGAAATCAACGAAGGGTACCCCGCATGGCCATTGAACCCGCCGAAATCGAACGCCTGATCCGCACCGCGTTTCCAGACGCAAAAATCACGGTGACGGACCTTGCCGGAGACGGCAATCATTACGCCGCCGAAGTCATTGAAGAATCCTTTCGCGGAATGAACCGCGTCCAACAGCAGCGTGCCGTTTATGCAGCCCTCAAGGGCAAGATGGACGGCCCCCACGGCGAGTTGCACGCACTTGCCCTGACAACCAAAGCACCGGAGTGAACACCCATGACAACCAGCGCCAAAGACACCATCAAGGAAACCGTGACCAATAACGACGTGGTTCTTTTCATGAAGGGCACCGCCAGCATGCCGCAATGCGGCTTTTCCAGCCGGGTCGCCGGGGTGTTGAACTACATGGGGGTGGCCTTCAAGGACGTCAATGTTCTGGCCGATGACGAGATCCGTCAGGGCATCAAGGATTACTCGGACTGGCCGACGATCCCGCAGCTTTACGTCAAGGGAGAATTCGTCGGGGGCTGCGATATCGTGACCGAGATGACCCTGTCAGGTGAGCTGGACAAACTGCTGGCCGATGAAGGAATCGCCTTTGACAAGGACGCTGCCGACAAGATCCGCGAAGCAAACGGCTGAACCCAACGACGTCAAATCCTCTCCATCGCTGCGGCGTGGCCCGTTTGAACAATGGGCACCACGGCCCGCGTGCACCAAACCCCCGATATTTCAGGGGCTTGGCGCCAGCGGCGCGGGTTTTATCTGACCTAGGCGAAAACCTCGGTCAGGGCGTTGTCGATCGCACCAATGATTTCATCGATATTCTCGCGGGTCACGATCAGCGCCGGACTGAGGCAGAGCGTGTTGTTCATGCCGTTCAATGAGCGATTGGTCGTCCCGATGATCACCCCTTGGGCCATGCACGCCGCAGCCACCGCCTGAACGCGGGCCTCATCGACCGGTTCCTTGGTCTCGCGGTCCGCGACCAGCTCGGCGCCGCAAAACAGACCCTTGCCCCGAACATCGCCGATAACCTCGTGCTTGGCCATCAGACCGTGCAGACGCTCGATCAGATAATCGCCCATCTCGCACACATTCTGTAGCAGGTTTTCATCCTCGATGATGCGCATATTTTCCAACGCCGCCGCCGGTCCCGCCGTGCAGCCGCCAAAGGTCGAGATGTCGCGGAAATAATCCATCGGATCGTCGGGGTGTTGCTTGAACATCTCAAACACCCGCTCGTTGGTCACGGTGCAGGAGATCGCGGCGTAGCCACTGGCAACCCCCTTGGCCATGGTGACGAAATCGGGCTCGATCCCGTAATGCTGATAGCCAAACCACTTGCCGGTGCGCCCGATCCCGCAGACGACCTCGTCGATGTGTAAAAGGATGTCGTATTTGCGGCAAATTTCCTGCACCCTTGGCCAATAGCCCTCGGGCGGGGTGATCACGCCACCGCCCGCAGTGACCGGCTCCAGAACGATCGCACCGACGGTCTCGGGGCCCTCGCGCAAGATGACCTCCTCGATTGCATCAGCAGCGCGGCGCCCGTATTCGGAATCAGGGACATCCCATTGCTTGCGGTATTGCAGACAGTGGGGCACCTCGACAAAACCCGGCGTGAAGGGGCCATATTGTGCCGCCCGCTGCGGTTGCCCCGAAGTGGACAGGGTGGTGATCGTCGTGCCGTGATAGTCGCGGTCGCGGTAAAGGATCTTGTATTTCTTGCCGTCGTATTTCTTGTGCGCGATCTGGCGCACCATCTTGTAAACCTTCTCGTTGGCCTCCGAGCCGGAGTTGCTGAAATAGACGCGGCTCATGCCCGGCATTTTTTCCAGCAACTTTTCAGTAAACAACGAACTGGGAATAGAGCCCGCCGTGCCAGCAAAATAATTCAGCTTCACGAGTTGCTGGCGCACCGCATCGGCAATGCTTTCCCGGCCATAGCCGACATTGACGGTCCAGACAGCGCCTGAGACCGCATCCAGATATTTCCGTCCCTTGGCGTCCCAGACGTGTATCCCCTTGCCCTCGACCATCACCATCGGGTCCTGGGTTTCATATTTCTTGTGCGAGCTGAGGTGATGCCAGACATTCTTGCGATCCGCCTCGATGATTTTTTCCATGTCGTTGGATGAGAACCCTGTGTCCATTGCCTTGATCCTTGTGCTGCCGGCTGTAGGGGATTGCTGGCCGGGGTTGAAATGGCGGCGCCAAGGTCCGTTCCACATGAAAACGGCGCGCCCGCCAAGGGCCAAAGCGCGCCATCCATCAGGAGAACAGACCGCGTTTACGGCGCATGTCCGCAGATGAGTGTGGCGCATGAAAGCGCCCGTGAATAGGTCCAGAAAAATGTGCGTTTAAGACCAGATTGCGCGGACTCTACACCCTGCCCCGCGTTTATTCCGTTCCACTCCGCACAGCCTCGGAGGCTCGCGTCCCGGCCGCCTTTCTCTGCCCGTAGGGAACCGCATAACCGTGGGTCAGCATCCAGTTGTTGACGTCAAGATCACCCAGAAAGACCCGCGCGAGGTAGCGACCATATTTGCCCTGCTTGTCATGGCCGTGCTTGTCCTTGATGGTGCAAATCACCACGTCGCGCCCGCCGATAAGACCACGCAGTTTGTCGCGGGAAATGATCGCACGCTTTTTCTCCGCCGCCGTCGCCTCGCGAAATTTCCGCCCCTTCAATTCCGGCGCATCAATCCCGATCAGGCGCAGTTTTTCATTCATCCGCCCAGTATGAAACCCAAGGGCGATATCGGCCCAGATTGTATCGCCGTCGTAAACCCGGACAACCTTGGCATTGTACCGAGAGGGCCCGTCGCACTGAGGCGCAGCCAAAGGCTTAACCGGCGATACCCCTGCAGCATACGCAACGGCTGGCAGCAACAGCACGGCAAGCAGCGCCTCGACAACCCTGACAGGCATATGTTGCGAATCATTCTTAAAGTGACGCATGCCATCCTCCAATCCCGATGCACGAACAGGTTAACAAATTATTAACAAAAATAACAGCCGCCACACCCGCCGGCCCACCTTGCCCTGCAAGCCTCAATAATGCTCTAATGGCGGCAACCGAAAATCATAAAATTCGAGCGATACCCATGCCTGCCCGCGACCTTCTTTCCGCCGACCCCGGCCAAGCCAGCTACACCGCCAGCGACATCGAGGTTCTGGAGGGGCTGGAGCCTGTGCGCAAACGCCCCGGCATGTATATCGGCGGCACCGATGAACGCGCGCTGCATCATCTGGTGGCCGAGGTTCTGGACAACGCAATGGACGAGGCCGTTGCCGGCCACGCCAGCCGGATCGAGGTCGAGCTCCTGCCCGATCACACGGTCTCGATCAGCGACAACGGGCGCGGCATTCCGATTGATCCGCACCCCAAATTCCCCGACAAGTCGGCGCTGGAGGTGATCCTCTGCACATTGCACGCGGGCGGCAAGTTCGGCGGCAAGGCCTATCAGACATCGGGGGGCCTGCACGGGGTCGGGATTTCGGTCGTCAACGCGCTTTCGGACCGAATGCGGGTCGAGGTTGCTCGCGGCAAGCAGTTGTTTGCACAAGAGTTTTCCCGCGGCCTGCCGCAGGGCGGGCTACAGCATCTGGGCAGCACCCAAAACCGGCGCGGCACGCGGGTGCTGTTCCATGCCGACACCGAGATCTTTGGCCAGAGCCTGCGCTTCAGGCCCGCGCGGCTGCTCAAGATGGCGCAATCCAAGGCCTATCTGTTCTCGGGCGTTGAAATCCGCTGGAAATGCGCGCCCGAGCTGATCGGCAAGGACGCGGATGTCCCGCCCACGGCGACCTTTCATTTTCCCGGCGGGCTGGCCGATTATCTGGCCGAACAATTGAACGGCAGCGCAACCTATTCCGAACATCCCTTTGCCGGGCGAGTCGAATTTTCCGAAAAATTCGGCCCCGACAAGGCGGGCGCGGTAGAGTGGGCGATCAACTGGACACCGGCGCGCGATGCGTTCATGCATTCCTATTGCAACACCGTACCGACCCCTGAGGGCGGCACCCATGAAGGGGGCTTCTGGGCCGCGATTCTGAAGGGAGTGCGCGCATATGGCGAGCTGGTCAACAATCGAAAAGCGGCACAAATCACCCGTGACGATGTGATGTCCGGGGGCTGTGCCATGGTCAGCTGCTTTATCCGTGAACCGGAATTCGTTGGCCAGACCAAGGACCGTCTGGCCACGCTCGAGGCGCAGCGACTGGTGGAAAACTCGGTTCGTGACCATTTCGACAACTGGCTGGCGGGCGACAAGCGAGCCGCCGGGGCGATTCTGGATTACCTTGTGCTGCGCGCCGAAGAGCGCCTGCGCCGACGGGCCGAAAAAGAGACCCAACGAAAGAGTGCCACAAAAAAACTTCGTCTGCCCGGCAAGCTGACCGATTGCACCGCGACCAATCGCGAGGGGACCGAACTGTTCATCGTCGAGGGCGACAGCGCCGGAGGCAGCGCCAAAATGGCACGCGAGCGCAAGACACAGGCGCTGCTACCGCTGCGGGGAAAAATCCTGAACGTGCTGGGGGCGGCCAGCGCCAAGATGGGGCAAAACGCGGAAATCAACGATCTTTGTCAGGCTCTCGGGGTGGGACTGGGCGCGAAATTCAATATCGAGGACTTGCGCTATGACAAGGTCATCATCATGACCGATGCCGATGTGGACGGCGCCCATATTGCGAGCCTGTTGATGACATTCTTCTTCACCCAGATGCGGCCCTTGATCGACCACGGACATCTTTATCTGGCCTGCCCGCCGCTCTATCGGCTGACACAGGGGGCAAAACGCGCCTACGCCACCGATGAGGCGACACGCGACCGCCTGTTGGAAACCGGCCTTGGGGGCAAGGGCAAGATCGACATTTCGCGATTTAAGGGTCTGGGGGAAATGGATGCAAAAGACCTGAAGGAAACCACCATGAACGCCGCCACGCGCCGTCTGATTCAGGTATCGATTGATGAGGACACACCGGGCGAAACCGGCGCCCTTGTCGAGCGCCTGATGGGCAAGAAACCGGAAAAGCGGTTTCAATACATTCAGGAAAACGCGCGGTTCGTCGAGGAGCTGGATGTTTAAATCGCGCCAGCGGTTAACGCATTTTGTGGATCTATGCCCTAAATCGTGATCCAGTCGCGCGAAATGATATCGTGCTGTTGCAATTTCGGATCGGCCAGCCAGCGGCGTGGCGAGATGACAATCTTGTCAGCACGCGGGTTCAACCACGCCCCCCACCACGAGAACGAGGAATTGGCCAGAATATGATGGCGGCAGGCGCTCATCAGGCGGATGTCCTCATAGCTGGTGGCCGGGGTGTTGTGGCCAATGATCCGCAGATGATAGGGCAAGGACAGGTTGTCTCGAACCCATTGGGGATCATCTGAAAAGGCAAAAAACGTCGGCTGTTGCCCTGTCTTTTCGGCGATCATCTCGGCTGCGGCGCGGTAATAGTCCAGATCACAGGTCCCGTAAATGGCGTTGAACTTGGCGTTGGTAACGTAATCCCCGCGCCGGATATGCAGCGAGACGGCTAGTGTTTCGCCAATCTCGGCCAGCACCTCGGCGTTTTCGGTGCTGGGCGGTGTCACGATACGCAAGGCCGCACGCACCTCATCAGCGTAATCCTTGAAGTAAAGCTCACTCTGCCAATAGCCGCTGAGATAGGTGTTGTCCTGAAGGGTTTCAAAGGCCGGATCATAGGCGAGGGATTTTTCCCGAAAGATACGCCCGCGATACCCCCTGAGCTTTGCCATCAGATAGGTGCAAAGCCCGTCATAGGGGACCGCAGGCACGTCGCGCGGATGGGCCTCGCGGGCGCTGTGGCTGAAATGGTGGATATATAGGTCGTCCTGAACCGGCAGGTTGCGCTTGAAATAGCGCGTGTCCAGCCGCATCTCGACCCCCAGACGGGAGGCTAGCGCGCGCCCGGTTGCGATCTGAAACAACTGGTTTCCCAGCCCGCCCACAATCTGCGTCGTAATCAACGGTTTTCCTTTCCCCGCGCTTTTAACCGGGACCACGGCGCTTGGCAAAGAATTCGCGCAAAAGCGCCGCCGATCGGGCCTCGGAAAGGCCGGAATAAACCTCTGGCGCGTGGTGGCACTGGGGGTGCGTGAACACCCGCGCGCCGTGATCGACACCGCCGGATTTCGGGTCCGACGCGGCAAAATAGAGCCGCCGGATGCGCGCGCCTGAAATCACCCCGGCACACATCGCGCAGGGTTCGAGCGTCACATATAGGTCGCAACCCGTCAGGCGCTCACGCCCCAGCAGGGCACAGGCGGCACGAATGGCCAACATCTCGGCATGCGCCGAGGGGTCATGATCGGCGCATGTCCGGTTTCCCGCCCGGGCCAGAACCTCGCCCTGCGGGCCGACGACAACCGCCCCCACCGGCACCTCACCACGCTGTGCGGCACGGCGTGCCTCGGTCAGGGCCGCATCCATATGGCTGGTGAACTTGCTCATTCCCTTCAGATGCCCCGTGACGCGGGCCCGCGCAAGTCATGTTTTGCTTGGAGTGGCGAGTAGAAGCCGCTATGCCCCCCCCATGACAGAAGAAACCACAAAGGGCGAGCGGATCGCCAAGGTTCTGGCCCGCGCCGGTGTCGCCTCGCGTCGCGAGGCCGAGCGCATGATCACAGCGGGTCGTATCAGCATTGACGGGGTCAAGATCGACAGCCCCGCCCTCAACGTTTCCCCGGATGCCCCAATCGAGGTTGACGGAAAGCCGATTGCCGCCGCCGGACGGGTGCGAGTCTGGCGATATTACAAACCCCGCGGGCTGGTGACCAGCGCACGCGACGAAAAGGGCCGCGCGACGGTATTTGACAACCTGCCGGCCGATTTGCCCCGGGTGATCAGCATCGGACGACTGGACATCAACTCGGAAGGGTTGCTGCTCCTCACCAATGACGGCGAGATCAAGCGGCGTCTGGAATTGCCCTCGACAGGGTGGGTGCGCAAGTACCGTGTCCGCGTGAACGGCGCCCCGCTTGACGAGACCTTTGCACCGTTGCGCCGTGGCCTGACCCTTGAGGGGCAGCGTTTTCAACCCATGCAGGTTGTCATCGACCGCCAGCAAGGCGCTAACGCATGGCTAACCATCAGCCTGCGTGAAGGCAAGAACCGCGAAATCCGTCGCGCCATGGAGACCGTCGGCCTGAAGGTCAACCGTCTGATCCGCACCTCTTACGGCCCGTTTCAACTGGGCGACCTGAGCCCGGGCGAGGTGGTCGAGATTCGCCCCCGCGCCCTAGCCGATCAACTGGGCCTGACGCCCCCGACCGGCACCGCACAGCCCAAGGACCGCCCCACGTCAAAGCGTAAAAAAAACCCCCATCGCGCAAATGACCCGTCAAGATCCCTGCGCGGCAGGTCCGGAAAACGCCCGGCGCGATAAACCAGTCCGATCGGGATGCCCCGGGTCAGGAAACCTTCAGGTTGCCTGCACTCTTGCGCCCGTCGCGTCCGTCGATCAGCTCATACTCGATCGCCTGATTGTCCTCGAGCCCGGTCAAACCGGCCTCCTGAACGGCGGTGATATGAACGAACACATCACTATCGCCTTCTTCAGGCTGGATAAATCCATATCCTTTTGCAGAATTGAACCACTTTACAGTGCCTTTAGCCATCTCTTCATTCCCCCCGAGATGGGCGCCCACCCTTTTGCGAACGCCTTCCACGATGTTTTGCGCCGCACTTTCAGGGGGCCTTCGCCAGTCCAGTCGTGTCAGCCGTCAAACCTCGTGGCCCTGAGCATACCCCAAAAACGGGAATTTTCAAAACACTCTGTTTGCCGATCAAACCCGCACGCGGAAACACTTGGCACCGGACCTTTCCTGCCATGGGTCCTGACGCGCGTTCGGGTTGCACCGAGGGCGCGCGTCTCTTACCCTTGCGCGCAGTCGATTGATACCGAAACCCCGCAGACATCGGAGACGGGAATGAGCCAGATCTTGACCTTTCAGAACGCCGGCGACCTTGTGGTTCTGATTTTCCTACAGGCAGTTCTGGGTTTTGATAACCTGCTATATATCTCGATCGAATCCGGGCGCGCCCCTGAAAACAGCCAACATGCGGTGCGATTTTGGGGAATTCTGATCGCGGTTTTCCTCAGAATCCTACTGCTCTTTGTCATGATCCAGTTGATCGAGCGCCTCAAGACACCGTTCTTTACCTTTGCCCTGCCCGGCCTTCTGACCGGGGGCGTGAATTTCGCAACATTGGTGTTTCTGTTTGGTGGCACATTCATCATCTACACCGCCTTTCGCGAGATCACCCACATGCTGTCGGTCGAGCATCTGGGGACCAGCATGGGCCACACCGGGCGAAAATCCGCCGTTTCCGTGACCGCCCTGATCGTTGTCATGAATCTGGTCTTCAGCTTTGATTCGATCCTGTCCGCAATTGCCGTAACCAAGGTCTTTGCGGTTCTGGCCACAGCCATCCTCGTTTCCGGGCTGGCGATGCTGCTGCTGGCCGACACGGTCTCGGACTTTCTGAAAAAGAACCGGATGTATGAGGTTCTCGGCCTGTTCATCCTGCTGATTGTCGGGGTCGTCTTGCTGGGAGAGGCCGGGCCGGCTGCGGCCCACGCGACCGGGGATGAAACGCTCAAGATCGTCGTCTTTGGTCATGAGATCATCCCGATGTCAAAATCCACCTTCTATTTCTCGGTCATCGTTCTGGTCGTAGTCGAGATCGTGCAAAGCGGCTATCAGCGCAAGCTGGCAATCGAACGCCAGAACCAGAAGCCAAGACCATGAGCGACGTTTCAACGGACATGCCCCGTCACCCACGCATGGGCGGTATGAACCGGACCTGCGACCTGACGATCTGCTTCGGGACTCCAGACCCTGCGTCTCTGCCAAGGCCCGGCCGTGATCACGAAATTCTTGACGCGGAAATGGGTGTAATGCGCGCAAGTTTGCGCTATCAAGGCACGGATATTTGAAAGGAGAATTGTTTCATGGTTTTATTGGACAGGACTGGGACCGCACCGGCAGGCGCACCTGTGGAGACAGTGGCCGCGCAGAAGATGCAACCCGCCATCCTTTGCCCCAAAAGGCGGGGCCTGAAATGACGCGTGCCAATTACCCTGATGTCTGGCCTGATGCCCAGATCGCCCACCCCGCACCCCGCGCCCGCCACATACCCACGCGGGTGATTGTTGTTCTCGGCCTGACGCTTGGAACCCTTGCGGGCTGTGCCAACTTGCCCAAAACCTCAAAGGTGCCCAATCCCGCCCAGACCACCACACCCCAGCGCACCCAAGAAAGCCTGCAGCTTGAGCGCTACTATGCCAATGTGCAGCGCCGGTTTCTGGCCCAGGGTCTGATGCGTACCGACGACGGCAGCAAGGACGCCCCTTTCAACGCGCGCACGCTGGTAAAGGATTTCCTGACCGTCGCCCTCAGGGACGAATATTCGCTGGTTGGCAACACCTTCCTTCCCACCCAGGCCAAAAGCTATCTGCGCCGCTGGGAGAAACCGGTCCGCATCGGGATCGTCTTTGACCCTCTGATCTCGGCCAAGGTCCGGGCCAAGGATCGTGCCGACCTGAAACGCTATACGCAACGCTTGGCGCGCCTGTCCGGCCTGTCAATCACGATCACCGACAAGAACCCGAATTTTACCGTCCTGTTCCTCTATAAGGGGGCGGCGAAGAAAATCGGCCCGCTTCTGCGCAAGCGCATTCCGGGGATCTCAAATGTCGTCGTGCATGAAATCGAGAACAGCCCGCGCAATACCTTTTGCGTCACCTACGCCTTTTCCGATGAAAGCAGGAGCAGCGCCTATACATCGGCAGTCATCCTGATCAAGGCCGAGCACAGTGACCTGATGCGCCTCTCCTGTATCCACGAAGAGGTGGTGCAGGCGCTGGGCCTTGCCAACGACAGCCCGAACGTCCGGCCCTCTCTTTTCAATGACGACGAAGAATTCGCGCTGCTGACCCGACATGACGAGCTGTTGCTGAAAATGCTTTATGACAAGCGCCTGAAACCGGGCATGACCGCCAAGGACGTGCGACCCATTCTGCCGGCGATTGCCCGGGATGTCCTGAAAGGCAACAGTTAAAGCGGATCGAGAAAAGGGTGAATTGCTAAAACCCCGCCGCGCCTTTGCCAAGGTCGGGGTTTTAGCGATGAAGATGTCTCGATCAATTGTCGAAACCCTCTATTGACCGCGAAAGAACAGAGCAATGCCCGAAAGTTGGTGATGGGGTGATTGGGTGGCATATCATGGCGGTGTTGACGCGCCGCGATTCTCAGAGAGAAAAGGATATGCCACATGAAAAACGATACGATTTTGGAGTTCACCG